>JADMIO011019972.1_pt1 | contig 122492 bp, 93 predicted proteins | sample 8958161 | NCBI WGS metagenome assembly JADMIO01 (sample SAMN16585339, study PRJNA669376) | soil metagenome | isolation source: Crop rotation soil | place: USA: Cullars Rotation, Alabama | collected 2011 | reverse complement strand
CGCGACAACTTGTCCACGTGGAATTCTAAGCTTAGGATCCCAATGTGCTGGAAAGAGCTGCGGAGCAGCGGACAGGGTTCCCTTGCAAGAATTCTCAACTTCAGGCTAATCGCTGGCTCGCACCACAATCACTTCGCTTCCGAAGAACAATTCTCTGTCGCTGCTCCGCAGCTCGGATCAGTGGTGCGGCAGCTTACCCAAGGCTCGCAGACTCGCCTTGGGCTTAGTTCTGGCGCTGCTCCGCAGCTTAGGTGTCCCGACGTTTCCTAAAGATCCACACAATTACTCCACCACTCTCCCTAATGGTTGCTTGCTGAATGCTGAATCAATATGATTACCCGCCATGAGATTGTTAACTCGAGCGATCTGCGTGTCGATCGTCGGCTCAATGCTCAGCGTCACTACGCTGTCATCACCGGCGAGAACTGAAGCTCAAATGGTTTACGGTATCGTGAGCGTCAGTGGTTCGGTGAGCATCGACGGTCAAAGGGCAACCGAAGGTCAGACGATCTTCGCCCCCTCGAGTTTAGTCACGAACCACGACTCAGAAACTTTGATCGTGCTAAGCAATCTCACTCGCCTCAACGTCGCGGCACAAACCGACTTAACGGTCGATTTCTCAGCAACCCGAGTTGCGGGATCGCTTACGGCAGGACGCTTGACGGGCTTCGTGCCGGCCGGGGTTTCGCTGGAGTTTCAGACGACGGATCTTTCGATCGGAGGAAGTGCCGCCAGCCCGGTCATCTTCACGATTGAAACCGGCGAGTGCGTGGGCACGCGTCTGTCGGTTGAGAGCGGGCGGCTAATCACAAAGTCTGCCGGCCGCACGCACACGGTTGAAGCAGGAGAAACTCTGTCAACGTTCAACCCTGAAGCACCGACGCCACCGAAAATGAGTGGCAAACAAAAGGCGGGAGTCGTTTTTACCATCGGCGGCGCCTTGGCGATCCTGCTCGCGGTTGCGCTGGGACGGAACGATGACGATCAGGAGAATCCCGGCGACTTCGGCGGCCAAGTGACAGCCCCCAGCCCCCGCTAAACCTCCGGCCTACTCTGTGGTCTCGATGATCTGAAGCCTCAACGCCCGTTCACCGCTGCTTCTTAATCCAAACCGCAATGTCATCCACCACAAATTTGGGAATGTTGTGCGGGCTCGCGTGATCCGTATCCTTCGCCGGACCCGTGCCTTCGTAGAAAAAATGATCGAGTTTGGGATAGCTCTTGAAGCTGACGTCGGCGCGTTGGCCGAGTGCTTGCGGCCTTTCCCGGAAAGCGTCCATCGTTACGTTGTAATCACGCTCACCCTGATGCACCAGCAGAGGCTGCTTGAGTTGTAGCGCGACGGCGGGTGGCGAGTAGCCACGCAAGTCGAGCCAATAGCTGCGTGGGACGAAGAGCACGAGTTGGTTATTCCGCGTGGCGTCGGCCGGTTTGAGTTGCTTGACGAGCGTCGCTTGTCGTTTAAGTTCGTCAATTTGTGCGCGCTCCTGGGCGGTGATCTGGCCGTCGAGACCGAAGAGGTACTCAGACTGTCGCACCAGTTCGTCTTCGATCGGACGCGTAGCGCCGGCGAAGATCACGAAACCGGCAATCCTGCTTTTATCGGCCAGGCCGATGCGCGGCCCCAGCATGCCGCCCAGGCTGTGGCCCAGCACAAAAATTCTTTTTGGATCTATCCCTGTTCAGGATTCCGAATGGCCGTTAGTACGTCGTCCTTATGCCAATCCCTGCAACCATCCCGGCTCGCGTTCGTGCTCTTCTTTCATGCGATGCATTCGCGCCGTCATGACTGCCGCCCGTCCCAAATATCCCAGCACCTCGCGCGGATGATCGCGACTGACAACCGGCAAACGACCGATGTCGTTTCGAATCATCTTTTCGATGGCTTCGTAGAGAATCTCGTCCGCGTAGGTAACGATCAGATTGCTGCTGCCGGCCTGCAACACTGTCAGGCCCGGATCTTCATATTCCTCGATTGCGCGCAGCACGTCTCCGCGAGTGATAATTCCGCACAGCAGGCCCGCGTCGTCGACGATCAAAGTTCCCTGCCGGCGAGATAAACGAGGATCTCTCCGCGCCAAACGTTCCGACAACTCGCTCACTTTCATCGTCGCGGGTATGGTCGGGGCCTGGCGATCCATTGCTTCGCTTACCCGCAGGCCCATCAAAGGATCGACGCTGTATTCGCGGCTCACATGGAACCCGCGGCGGGCAACTTTTTCGGTCAGGATCGAACGTCGCAACGCCAGCACGGTGACCGCATGCGCCGCGATGCAACCAACCAGCAGACCTGGCAACAGATTCAAGTCATGCGTCAGCTCGAGGGTGAAGACCATCGCCGTTAGCGGCGAGCGCATCGTCCCGCCCATCATCGCCGCCATGCTGATCATGGCCCACAATCCGGCATCGCCGATAGGAATCCAACGCGCTTCGATCGCGCCCAGCGCGCCACCCATAATCAGCAACGGCGCCAATACGCCGCCCGACGTTCCCGAACCGAGCGAGATCGACCAAATCAAAGCTTTGCCGACGAATAATCCCAGCACCAGCGGCCCAATCAACTCGCCGCGCAGCAGCGCATAAATGGTTTCGTAGCCAACTCCCAGGATGCGTGGATCGATGAAACCGCCGATGCCCACGAATAGTCCGCCGATTGCAGGCCACCACATCCAGTGAATCGGCAGCTTGGCGAAAAGATCTTCAAAGGCGTAAACCAACGCCGTCAGCAGACCCGAAGCCAGTCCGGCAATGATTCCGACTATCAGGGCGATGATCAGACCTTCGCTCCCGAGGGTCGCATGCGCAGTCACCGGGAAGATTGGGCCGGCGCCCAGCAACGGAATTCGCAAAGCGGCCGCCGTCGCCGCGGCAAACGAAACCGGAATAAACGAGCGCGGCTTCCATTCAAACAACAAGAGTTCAACGGCCAGCAGCACGGCGGCGACCGGCGAAGCAAAAATTGCGGCCATGCCGCCTGCCGCGCCGGCGACCAAAAGCGTCTTCCGTTCCGCCGGCGAGAGATGAAACATCTGCGCGAAGAGCGAACCGACCGCGCCGCCCGTCATGATGATCGGGCCCTCGGCGCCGAACGGACCGCCGGTGCCAATCGAGATCGCCGACGAAAGCGGCTTGAGCACCGCGACCTTGCCTTCCATCCGACTGCGGCCGAAGAGGATTGCTTCCAGGGCTTCGGGAATGCCGTGCCCGCGAATCTTTTCCGATCCAAACCGGGCCATGAGTCCGATCACCAGCCCGCCAATAATCGGAGCCAAAATTACGAACGGGCCGAGACGATGGTTTGTGAGGGAGATCAACTCACCAGAGAATCTTTGAAAGAAGACAAGATTGGTGATGACGGCTATCAGCCAGACCAGGATTTTGGCAACACCGGCACAGAGCGCGCCGATCACTACCGCCATCAATGAAAGAATCAGAACTCGTTTATCACGGGTAAAGTCAGCCAGCCGATCTTCGGCCCGCTCGACCTTTGAAGTCATAGGTACGCCTTTCAGTTATGAATAAGGTAAACAAGAATTGAGGGTGGTCGGGGAAAAGCAAGCTTAATAAACTTGCCGCGGCCAATCAAGCGCGGTTCTTCCAGGCCTCTCTACTCGTAGTCGAAATCGAGCCAAGGGCAGCATCTAAAAATCTTTTGACTGAAGCCGAGTGCGCAAGCTACTGAGAATGCGAATTAATGTGATGGCGGGGTACGGGATCGTTTGAATAAGGGAGAAACTGGCTAACCGGAAAATGATGCGAGCCGTGAGTTCGTTGGTAGGTGAAATCGCTCCTACTTAAATCAATGATTCAAGCGATCGGTTGTTTCGGACGCAACATTCTCACGAACATAGTTTTCACAATACGCGCGATGACGAGCATTATCTTGCGTTCGTGTATTCAAAAGGCAGGTCTGTGCCTGTGATTTTTCTTTGGGTTTGGGGCTATTCGAGGATCTACCGCAGGCGGCAGATTTATCACTCGTTCAGAACCAGGATTATGCCAGCAACGCCTCATCCAGCGGTTCTTGAGGTTCCAGATTCACCTCATCGAGTGGGATAAGAATGCCGATCGATCCCGCATAGTCATTGTCTTTGGCAATCGGGAACGAATAAACCACCACGTGGCGACTCTTGGTCTGGGTTGGATACTGCACGAAAGTGTAGTAGCAGATTGGCTCCATCCGCCGGTTTCGGTGTTCGGCCCGCTCTTGCATGCGCTCGCGGTCGCCGGTAACCACCAGGTCCTTCGGTCTCAGCTTTCCAACTATCGAGTCCCAACTGGTTTCAAACAGATCCACAAAATTATGGCTGGCATCTATGATTAATGAATCCTTGTCCATTCTGACCCAACGGACCATGGAGCCACGCAGAATTTCCAGCAATGAAGTAATGTGGGTCTCCTTAATCGACGACATCAGTATCCTCAGCGGGTTCGTGATGTCCTTAAACTCCTTGTAGGTTCGGAGTCGTTTGTCGATGTAGTTGGTCATCGTCGCATTCAGTTCATCGGGCGGCTTGTCCATTTTCTCGGTGAATTTCTTAAATAGACTGTCGGTAGTGAGTTCTCCTTCACGTATTTCACAATCAGCCAGGTACGCTGACGGGAACAAGGCCGCCATCGCAAAGTTATCGGCCTCCACTTCCAATTGCATCCACTCGGGCGACGAGTGCAGATAGAAGTCTCTGCCCATCAAGTTTTCGGCAAATCCGGTTCGCACGTGAAGAAAGTAATGTCCCATTTCATGCGCGATTAAGAAATCACGAAGCGCCTGATGCAGGCCGCTTTTTAAGACCACAGCTTTTTGCGGCATTCCGAGACCGTCGGTGTACTCAAGAAAAACTGAAAGCAAAGGCAACCCGTCAACTTCAAATACTTTGATGTCCTCCTGTTCGAAGATCGTCCTGAAAGTGTCCTCGTGGAGCATCTCGCCGCCATTCAAAACTGGATACATTTGTCTGACTTCATTAATCACCGTTCTGGGTCGCGGGCGCGCGCGCATCTTTTCCTTGAACGCCGAGGATTTGGCTGCCGGCTGCAGCGTGATACTGGTGCTGAGAAAGTTATCGATTTGCTTGTCGATTTCCTGACGCACGTCGGCGGGGTCCCGGCCGCTCTTTGCCTGATAATCATTCATCGCCGCCAGCAAGTATTCGTTCGTTAGCTCGACGGGAGTATCGGGTTTGCCCAGTGCTTTGTGCCTGGGATATGAATGGTGAAATCGAATGAACCTGAGTCCCGACGCCACCCTGCCGGAAATCATCAGTAAGGCGATGGCATTGGCGAATACCTGCTGCACATCCCACCTTAGAAGCTGTTTGTGGACGCGCTCAATCCATGAATGAAAGACTTTTTCTTCCTCGGAGGTGGATTGGAACTCTCTGTCACTTAGCGGCGCCGGGGCAAAGTAATCATACTCGCCGGCATACGCATTGGTGACCGCGAACAATCCTTCCTTGAACTCTTCGACTTTAAGTTCCTCTCCAGGACCCAATTGGAAACCGCCGGGATTGATCATCGAATGACTTTGCCTTTCCTACCGCAGAATCCTACTAAATATATCCGCCCAGTTCCTACCGGCCGTGATGACTTCTTTGTTTGGCGCGCCCTTCCGTGACAGCCAACCGGTCTCACCGAGGGGAGTTGAGGTGTCGATTGAAAGCACGCCAATTCGATCGAGATCTTTGACATCCTCAGCCGTGGCGAGACTTTTGTCCAGTTCGAAAATCGGAAAACAAAGCATTGCCTTCCGGTCTGCGCGCACTTTGTTCTGCTGTTCTTGTGTCATCCCCCAATCGCTAAAGCTGCGTTTGGCGTCCAGCAAATTTCCGGCCACCGGCTCTCTTCTAGTCCAGGCGCCACCTCCGCAGCCCGCATCGATATCAAGCTCAAAGTCGCAATCGGTATCGCTATCCATTCCGTACTGGTAAACGACCTTGCGTGTTCCATAACCCGTCGGCAACATAATGTTTGCGCGGATCTTTTGGGCCTGGGTTTTGGCTTCGAAAGATTTGGCCATCGCTTCTAAGATCGGATCAACCAGAGTCCGCGGAACTCGCAGAGCCTGCATCCGTGTCATTTGGGTCGTAGCGGCGTCGTAGAATTTGAACTTCTGGCTGAAATACTCGGCAGTCGCCATGTAACCGGCATTAAATAGTTGCGTCCGCGCCTCGCGCGACAGTGCGAAGTCCAGGGTCCCAATGCCGTCCGGCACCTTAACTTGAATATGATGAATGCCGCTCAGCACCTGGAGTAGCAACACATCGGTAGACTCGAGTGCGGTGGTAAACAGGTTGTGACAAAAGGTCTCGAACTTGTCTTTTTGGTTATCCTCATACTTGCTGGAGACTAGATCGAAAGCCAGAACCGGTATGCCCAGTTCCTGACGCTCGCGCTCAAACAAGAAGATGGGCAGATTGCTGGTGAGTCCTCCGTCCACATGATGAGAGTCGTGCATCTGCACCGGCCGAAAAACAAATGGATAGCTCATTGAAGCCCGCACCGCATCGATGACTAATCCACCTCGGTCGTCCGGCCAGGCGCCGGAATAGACCAGGGGCTCATGGCTGCGAAGATCGGACACGAGAATTTTCAACGGGCGGCAGTTGGCTTGATTCAAATCGTGGAAGGTAATCCCGGACTTGTGTTTCAAACTGGGCAGCTTTTGCTTGATCTTCTTTTCGAGAAATTTCTGTAGTTCGCGGGCGTCATATAGGCCAAGGTCCCTACGAACGCGATCCAGGAGCGATCTGTTTCTCCAAACGTAACGGCCAATCTCGATTTTTGATTTCTTAGTGGGAAGTTTTGTTAGCTGGGCGAGCTCTACGCCGCCATCGTCTAGAAAATTCCCGAAGTCGATTTCGTCGACCATCAGGGTGCGCAACTCGTCCGGGGTGTAGCCGATCGCCGCAAGCAGTGCGACGATGCTGCCGGCCGAACTGCCTCCATAGCCGGCGAATTCCACATCTCGCTCCTCGGCAGCTTTAAGACAACCAACTAGAGCAGCGCCTTTTACTCCACCGCCATCGAGAATCGCAAATGCTCTCATGAAGCGTACTTGCAGCTTGTCGCCAAGCTTACGTTAAAATCGGAAACTATTAGATAAGGTTTGACCGTTGGCAACTACGGTGACACGCTCAAAAGCAGCAGGATAAGGCAGTCACCGGTGAAAGAACGGTGCTAATCTAGCGCGGAGCAACAAGCCTGTCAATCGTCGATTTGTCGAAAGGAGTGAAGCAGAAGCGCGTTCTGCCAAACTTCAATTGACTCGCCCAGGGACCGGACGTCGCTACCGGTGTCGATGTTGACGGTCGCACCCGTCGCTGCTAAATCGTCGAAGTGGTGGCATGGCTTCTTCGATACCTGCGAGAGAGGCTTTGCCGCCCCGCCGCGTAACTGGACACCACGCCCAGACAGACGATGCTTCCGATGGCTTTGCTGCAAAAGTGTCTGTTCCGTCGTCCGCGAAGCGGACTCAGTGAAAATAGCCCGGCGCTTCAGCGCTGGGAGGATTGTCGCTTGAGCGACAGTCCGTGAAACGGACGACTGATAAACGCACGATCCTTCAGCTTTTCGGTCAGCCGTCCGCTTCACGGACTGCCTCACAACCACGTCTCCCGATGCCACCGATTCATCAGTGATTACTACTTGATGCACTCTTGATCGCGGCTGGGGCACTAAAGTCAGTACCATCCGCGTCAGCGGATGGGATCAGGAAGAACCCAACGGGAACTAAGGCGGCCTCTTTATCCCATCTGCTCACGCAGATGGTACTGACTCCAGCGCGACCATTGCCTCACTTCAGTCTGCTTGCTGAATGAATACTCATTCAGTATTATTACGCGCCATGATACAGGTCAAAAAAGCTGCTGTTTTGGGTGCTGGAACCATGGGGGCGCAGATCGCCGCGCACTTGACTAATGCGGGTGTTCCGACGCTCTTGCTCGACATCGTGCCGGGCCAGGACCAGGGTGATCGCAACGCCATCGCCCGCGCGGGACTCGAGGCTGCAAAGAAAGCCAGGCCCGCCGCGTTCTTCAACGCCGACCGCGCTGCCCTCGTTTCTATCGGAAACTTTGACGACGATCTCGCCAAACTAAAAGACTGCGATCTAATCATTGAAGCCATCGTCGAGAACCCGGAGATCAAGCGCAGCCTTTTCGAAAAAATTGAACAGCATCGGCGCCCTGGATCGATTATCGCTTCAAACACCAGCGGCATTCCGCTGGCCCAGCTCGCTGAAGGACGCTCGGACGATTTCAAAGCGCACTTTTTGGGGATGCACTTTTTTAATCCGCCGCGCTACATGCACCTGGTTGAAATCATTCGCACCGAATGGACGAAGCCGGAAGTCTCGTGCTCGATGTTCGGATTTCTCGATGAACGTCTGGGGAAAGGCGTGGTGGTCGCCAAGGATCGACCGAACTTCATCGCGAATCGCATCGGCACCTACGGCGCGCTGGTAACGCTCCGCACGATGCTCGACGACGGCTACTCGTTTGAAGAAGTCGACAAGATCACCGGGCCCGCCGCGGGCCGCCCCAAGACGGCGACCTTCCGCACTTTCGATTTGGTTGGACTCGACGTCTTTGCTCACGTCGTCCGAAACCTGCACGAGAATCTACCCGAGGATCCCGAACGCGAAATGTTTGTGATGCCCGAGTTCGTCACGAAGATGATTGAGCGCGGACTGCTCGGCAACAAAACGAAAGCCGGGTTTTATCAACGCAAGAAAGGCGAAGCCGACAAACGCGAGATTTGGACGCTCGATGCGGCCACGCTCGATTACCGGCCGGCGCAAAAAGTGAAGCTGCCTTCGCTCGACATGGCGAAGAACATCGAGGACACGCGCGCACGTTTGAAAGCGCTGGTCTGGGCAAAGGATCGTGTCGGCGCGTTTCTGTGGAAGACGCTGGCGCGCACGCTCACCTATACCGCCGAACGAATTCCCGAAATCGCGGATACGGTCGTCGAAGTCGATCGCGCGATGCGCTGGGGCTTCAACTGGGAATTGGGACCGTTCGAAGTCTGGGACGCGATTGGGGTCGAGAAGTCCGTCGCCAAACTCAAAGAGGAAGGCAAAACAGTTCCGGCCAACGTGCAGGCCATGCTCGCCGCCGGGGCCAAAACGTTCTACACGAAAAAGGACGGCAAACAATTTTATTTCGATTTCGCCGCTAACGAATACCGGCCACTGGCCGATCAACCCGGCACGATCATCCTGAAATCACTTAAAGATCAAACCGATGTCGTTCGGAAGAATTCCGGCGCGTCCCTGATCGACCTCGGTGACGGCGTCGCTTGCCTCGAGTTTCATTCGAAGATGAATTCGATTGGCGGCGACACGCTCGAGATGCTGAAGGTGGCGCTCAACGAAGTCGAAAAGAATTTTGTCGGTCTGGTAGTCGGCAACCAGGGCGTGAACTTTTCCGTCGGCGCCAACCTGATGCTGATGCTGATGGAAGCCCAGGACGAAAATTGGGAAGAGCTCGATATGATTGGCCGGTTCTTCCAATCCTCCGTGATGAGTCTGCGCTACTCGCCCAAGCCGGTAGTGGTCGCCCCGTTTCAAATGGTGTTCGGCGGTGGCTGCGAAATGGTTCTGCATGCCGATCGCGTGCGGGCCGCGGCGGAGACTTACATCGGTCTGGTCGAAGTCGGCGTCGGCATCATTCCCGCCGGCTGCGGCACAAAAGAGATGCTGGTGCGGGCGATGGATTCAATTCCAACGGACATGAAAGACGGCGATCCGTTTCCGTTCGTGAAGCGCGCGTTCGAAACGATTGCGCTGGCGAAGGTAGCGACTTCGGCTGAACAAGCCCGCGACTTCGGTTTTCTGCGCGAAGAAGATTCGATATCGATGAACGCCGATCGATTAATTGCCGACGCCAAAAAGCAGGTGCTGGCGCTGGCGGCCGGCGGTTATGTGCAGCCGCAACAGCGGACTGACATTCCGGCCTTGGGTAATCCGGCGCTGGCTACTTTGAAACTCGGCGTGCATCTAATGAAGCGCGCGGGTTACATTTCGGATCATGATGCGTTGATCGGCGAAAAGCTGGCGCGGATTCTAACCGGCGGCGATTTGAATCACGCCACCCGCGTCAGCGAACAATACCTGCTCGACCTCGAGCGTGAAGCGTTCCTATCGTTGATTGGCACGCGCAAGACGCAGGATCGGATCGGGCACATGTTGAAAACGGGCAAGCCTTTAAGGAATTAGTTATTCGTTTGCGTAACCTTGTGGCCTCTGCGCGCCTTCGCATGAGACTCAGTCTCGCCAAGCCGCAAGGTCGCAAAAGTTAACGCAAAGTTTAGGACACAAATCATGAAAGAAGCAGTAATCGTTTCAGCAGTTCGCACGGCCGTTGGCAAAGCGCCGAAGGGTACTCTGCGCGACACGCGTCCCGATGACCTGGGCGCGGCCGCCATCAAGGAAGCCATCGCCCGCGTGCCTGGGCTGGAAGCCGGCGCGGTCGATGACGTCATCATGGGCTGCGCCATGCCCGAAGCGGAACAGGGCATGAACGTCGCGCGCGCAGCGGCGATTCGCGCCGGCCTGCCGGTGGAAACGAGCGCCATGACCATCAACCGTTTCTGTTCGTCCGGATTACAAACCATCGCCATGGCCAGCGATCGCATTCGCACGAATGGCGCGCACGTCATTGTCGCCGGCGGTTTGGAATCGATGTCCATGATCCCGATGGGCGGTCACATCATCCGGCCGAATCCGACTTTGATGGATACTTATCCCGACTTTTATCTGAGCATGGGCCTGGCGACGGAGAACGTCGCGCGCAAATACGAAGTGTCCCGTGAAGAGCAGGACGCGTTTGCTTTGCGCTCGCACCAGCGGGCGGTGGCGGCTTTGGAAGCGGACAAGTTTGCCGACGAAACCGTGGCGGTGAATGTCAGCGTCGAAGAGCTGGATGCGAAAGGCAAGAAGCAGCGCCGCGAAATCAGTTTCGCCAAAGACGAAGGTCCGCGACGCGACAGCACTGCCGAGGCGCTGGCGAAATTGAAGCCGGCGTTTCAATTGAACGGCACCATTACGGCCGGCAATTCATCGCAGATGTCTGACGGCGCGGCGGCCGCGATCGTCATGTCTGAGGATCGCGCGAAAGAGTTGGGCGCAAAGCCTCTGGCGCGGCTCGTCGCGTACGCGACGGCCGGTTGTCCGCCCGAAGAGATGGGCATCGGCCCGGTTTACGCGATTCCGAAAGCCCTGAAGCTGGCGGGCCTGACGCTCGATCAAATCGACTTGATCGAATTGAACGAAGCGTTTGCGGCGCAATCACTCGCCGTGATCAAAATGCTCGAGCTGAATCCGGACAAAGTGAATGTGAATGGCGGGGCGATTGCGCTGGGCCATCCCCTGGGTTGCACCGGAGCAAAATTGACAGCCTCGATTCTGCGCGAGCTCGAACGTCGCGGCGGCCGGTACGGCATGGTCACGATGTGCGTCGGCGGCGGCATGGGCGCCGCCGGAATTTTCGAAAGACTGTAACGCAAACTGTCAGTTTGCGATTTCGTGCGCAAGCTAAGAGCGACGGTGATGACTGCTACTGAAATCTTCGAAACTGTGACCAATGGCGGCAGCACTGACTTTGCCCTGTTAGTTCAGATTCTCAATCGTCACGGGCGCTGGTCTCTAATAGGCGGTCTCGCCGTCAACTGTTATGTCGAGCCGGTCTTCACGATCGACGCCGATATTGTAGTAGCCTTCGCAGAACTTTCAGCGGTTCGTTCCGAGTTGATTGCTCGGGGCTTTAAGGTGACGGAACATGAGCATTCTGTTAACGCTCAAATGCCGCAGAGTGACTTGCGCATTCAGTTCACCACCGATGAGCGTTATCAACGATTCATTGCCGACACAACAATTATGACCGTGCTCGGTGAACAGGTTCCGGTCGCCTCCTTATCGAACCTCGTGCAGGGAAAGATTTGGGCCTGGAGCGATTCGAACCGCCGGATGTCGAAGCGAAAGAAAGATGAGTTGGATTTGATCCGGATCGCAGAGAAATATCCGGAACTACAAGCGCTAATGCCGGATGCAATCGTCAATCAATTGTAACGCAAACTGTCAGTTTGCGATTTCGACCGCAAGCTAAAGCTTTGCATCAAACCGAAAGGAACCTTATGTCAGCAGTAGCCGATCAAAAACAGATCATCAAGGGCGGCAGCTTCCTGATTGAAAATCACACGACCTCAGAGGTTTTCACCCCGGAAGATTTCAACGAAGAACACCGCATGATTGCCGACACCACGCGCCAATTTATGGACGCGGAGGTCCTGCCGCGGATTCCCGAACTCGAAAACAAAGATTGGAATCTCGCCCGGCAACTGGTGAAGCAGGCGGCGGAACTTGGCCTGGTCGGAGCGAGCATCCCGGAAGAATTCGGCGGGCTGGCGCTGGATCAAACCAGCGGCGCCCTCATCGCGGAAAACCTGGGGCGGTCGGCGTCGTTCGCCACGACGCTGGGCGCGCAAAGCGGCATCGGACTCTTGCCCATTGTCTATTTCGGCACCGAGGCGGCCAAGCAGAACTATCTGCCGAGAATTGCCGCCGGTGATTTGATTACGGCTTACGCGCTGACCGAAGCCGGCTCAGGATCGGACGCGATGAACGCAAAGGCCACCGCCAAGCTGAGTGAAGACGGCACGCATTACGTTCTCAACGGCGAAAAGATGTTCATCACCAACGGCGGTTTCGCCGACATCTTCGTCGTCTTTGCCAAAGTCGACGGCGACAAGTTCACCGCCTTCATCGTCGAACGACAGGAAGGCTGCAAGCCCGGCGCCGAAGAACACAAGATGGGCATCAAGGGTTCGAGCACCACGCCGTTGATCCTCGCGGATGCCAAAGCGCCGGTTGAGAATTTGCTCGGCGAGGTCGGCAAGGGTCACAAAATCGCTTTCAATATTCTGAACATCGGCCGCTTCAAATTAGGCGCGATGTGTTTAGGCGGGATGAAGCTGGCCCTCACCGAATCGGTGAAATACGCAAACGAACGGCAACAGTTCGGCAAGTCGATCTCTTCGTTCGGAGCCATCAAAGCCAAGCTGGGCGAGATGGCGATTCGCACCTGGGTCGGCGAGGCGATGATCTTTCGCACGTTGGGAATGATCGAAGGCGGTCTCGGCGCGATTGAAGATTCAAAGGACATGGACGCGCGACTGAAAGCCATCGAAGAGTACGCTGCCGAGTGTTCGATCATCAAAGTCGCTTTGTCTGAATACTGCAACTACATCACGGACGAGATGGTGCAGATTTTTGGTGGCTATGGATACTCGGCCGATTATCCGGCGGAGCGCGCTTATCGCGACACGCGCATCAACCGGATCTTTGAAGGCACCAATGAAATCAATCGCATGCTGATTCCGGGCCGCTTGATGAAAGCGGCGTTGAGTGGGCGGCTGGCGTTATTGCCGGCTGCGCAGGCGTTGATGGACGAGATTCTTTCACCATCGATGGCTTCGTTCGAATTGGATGAAAGCCTGCTGGGCACCGAAATGAAGCTGGCGCAGAATGCGAAGAAGGTCGCGCTGATGACCCTCGGCACCGCCGCGCAGAAATACATGATGGGCCTGGCGGAGCAGCAGGAGATTCTGATCGGCGTGGCCGACATCATCATGGACGCGTTTGCGATGGAGTCGGCGATCCTGCGCACGCAAAAGGTGGCCGCGGCTCAGGGCGACAAAGCAGCGGCTGCCTTTGCGGACATGACGCGCGTGTTCTGCAACGACGCCGTTGAACGAATCGAAGCAAACGCCAAGAACACTCTGGCGGCGATGGCGGAAGGCGACGAGCTGCGCACGTTGCTGGCGGCGCTGCGCCGGTTTACGAAGATGACGCCGATGAATACGGTGGCGGCGCGGCAGCGGGTTGCCAAGGCGATGATTGAAGCGAATAAGTATGTGTATTAGGTAGTGAGCTTGGATTTCAGATCTGAGATCTGAGATCTGAGATCTGAGATCTGAGATCTGAGATCTGAGATCTGAACGATTTCAAAAAAGGTGCAACTTAACTCAATCTCAATCAAGTAATCAGGTGGCCGACGTATCGCGTTTTTGCCTTCCCTTAGCCTGTAAAATCTTCCGTGACCTTTGATAGCTCACGGAGGGGACGTGATGAAATACGGGCGATTCGAGGAACTTCCAGTTTGGAAAGATGCGATTGAATTGGCTGTGAAGACGTTCGCGCTGACGGCGAAAAGCTGCTTTAGAGGGCACGCCGGCACACGCAATCAATTAGAGAATGCATCTCTATCCATTTCGAATAACATCGCGGAAGGATTCGAGCGAGGCACGACGCAGGAGACCTTGACGTTTCTTTACATATCGAGGGGTTCGGCGGGCGAAACGAGATCGATGTATGAGTTTCTTTGCCGGGCGCCCGGGTTTGAACAATTGCGACCGGACTTACCAGCCTTAATCGGTCGTGCTGAAAGTATCTCCCGACAACTTCGCGCGTGGGCTGACTCGCTGCAGAACACGGAGATTCGCGGGACGCGCTATCTAACGGACAAGTCTCGGCGATTGGAGCAGCAGCGACGCGAACGGGAAGAGTTTTTGGCGGAGCTCGAGGAAATTCGGAATCGTAATAAGTCGCCGGATTGATCTGAGATCTCAAATTGCAAATCTCAAATTTCAGATCTCAGATCTCAGATCTCAGATCTCAAATTCTCAGATCTCAAACACTAGATGAACATCATCCCCATTTCCCTTCCCACACCTTTCTACATCGGTCCGGTCAACGTCTATCTGATCAAAGAAGATCCGATCACGCTGATCGATACGGGGCCGAAAATGAAAGAGACGATCGCTGCATTGCATGCGGGTCTGCGGGCAGAACGATTATCGGTCAAAGACATTCGCCGCATCATCCTCACGCATGCGCACGAAGATCACTGCGGCCTGGCCCGCTCTCTGCGCGACGAAGCGAGAGACGCCGAAGTCTTCGTGCATAACTGGGAAACCGGTCATCGCGCCAGCCGGCTCGAACACGAAGAAAATCTGCGCTTGCTCAAAAGTGCCGGGGTGCCCGACACCGAGATCGAATCGATGCGCCGCCTCTACGACGATGTCCGCCAGTACGCCGATTCGCTCGAAGACAACTATTGCCGCGAACTAGTCGACGGCGCCGAATTGGAATTCAACACCGGTGCTTTGCGCGTCATCCACACGCCGGGCCACACGCCCGGCTCGTGCTCATTCGTGCGCGAGGCCGATCGGACCGTCATCGCCGGCGATTGCATCCTCAAGCGCATTACTCCGAACCCGGTGATGTCCCCCGACCCAATCGATCCGACGCGCCGCTTCCGTTCACTGGCCGAATATCTCGTCAGCCTGGCGCGCGTCCGCAGTTTTGCGCCAACACTTGTCTACGGCGGTCACGGCCAGCCGGTGCACGACTTTGAGGAACTCTTCAATCGTTACCTGAAAATGATTCGCCAACGACAGGCCGCGGCGCTGAACGTGATTCCCAAGTCAGGCGCCACGGCGTGGGAAGTTTCCCGCGCGATGTTCCCGGACACGGACGACGTGCACCGCTTTCTGGCGGTCTCGGAAGCCGTGGCCCATCTCGACTACGCCGAATCCGAAGGCAAGCTGACGGTCGAAATCAGCGACGGGCATGAAGTTTATCGAAAGCCCTGAGACGGGTCCTGCCGAAATTTAGACTCAATCTTAGAAGTGTCCCTTCAAACAGCTGCGGAGCGGTCAGAGCTAAGCCCAAGGCGAGGCTTTGCGAGGGTAACAATATAGCTGACGCAACCCAGAGCAACCCCAAGGGTTGCCAGAAAGTAGCCGGTGGTCGGAGCGTAGCGAAGACCACCGGTTCGTCGTAGGGTTGAGATCGCACCCCAGCGGGGTGCCAGACCTTTGCGGCGACGTTCGTTCGATAGCACGCGGAATCCAGGTTAAATCTGGCGGCCTTACCGCAACATCTTGCACCCCTTTGGGGTGCGAATCTAATTTGCTCTTCTTCCGGTGGTCTTCGCTGCGCTCCGACCACCGGCTACTTTCTGGCAGCCCTTCGGGCTGCTCCCGACAAACTGATAGCAGGCTTCGGGGTGCATCAAGTATATGAATGCCTTGGCGAGCCTTGGGTCAACCCATCTAAGGTGGTCGAGCCCCGAAGGGGCAACCGCCGTCACGCGTAGTCAACCGGCCGGTCTAGTCACCCTCTATCGCCGCTTTGCGGCTCCGAAATTTAATGAACGACGACCCAAGGCTCGCAAAGCCTCGCCTTGGGCTTAGCTCTGACCGCTGCTCCGCAGCTCGTTGAAGGGACACGTCTAAGATAGAGTCTGAGATTGGATCTGCCGCGTCGCATTGACCTCGACTCTTGGGGTAAAGCCACTCCACTTTCATACGCCTCATGGGCGATCTTTCGCGCCCCGGCTTCAGAACCCGCAAATTTTTCGGAACCGCGGTCCCGCACCCGCGTGAAAACACTAAAATCTTTCCGGAGGATTCGCGATGTCTCGTAAGAAACTGACCTTAATCATCTCCCTATTCTTATTGTCTGTTACCGCGATTGCCGGCGGACTGGTGTTCGCCCAGGAGTCGTCCGCGCCCGACGTGAAGGCCTTTCGCGCCGCCGTCGACGACGATGACGCGTTCGCCGACCTACAGGATCCTGAAAAGAATTTCAGCATCTTCCTGAGCGGCGGGGCGTATCTCGGCGTGCAAACCGAAGATATCAGCAAGGAGAACATGGCTCGCTACAACATGCGCGAGGTGCGCGGCGTCGGCGTCACCCAGGTATTGAAGGATAGCCCCGCCGAAAAAGCAGGCATCCGAAAGGATGATGTGATCCTGCGGTTTGAAGGAGAGTCGGTCACCAGCGTCCGCAAATTGACGAGGCTTGTCAGCGAGTCTGCCGCCGATCAAAACGTGCACATCACGATCAGCCGCGGCGGCGGCGAGCAGGAAGTCACCGCAACTCTTTCCAAGCGTAGTTTCAACGGATTGCTGCGCGCCAAAATGGGGGATGACATCCGCGAGGGACTACTGAAAGACTTTCCCAACGTCGAGATGGGCAATCTGGGTGACGGCAATTTCGTCTGGACGACCGGCAATCGCCGGATCGGGATCAGCACCCAATCACTCAGCAAGCAGTTGGCTGATTACTTCGGCGTGAAAGACGGCGGCATATTGATCACGTCGGTGGCCGACAATACGCCGGCAGCCAAAGCCGGTCTCAAAGCCGGCGACGTGATTACCGCGATCGACGGCGAGAAAGTTGATTCGCCCGGCGACCTGACCCGCGCGATTAATAAGAAAGAGACCGGCGACCACGTCACCCTGACCGTCATCCGCGATAAGAACTCGCGAACCGTGACGATCACGCCGGAAAAGAGCGAGCATCCAAATATCTTTCGCACGGGGAAGTCAGGTAATACTCGCGTCATCATCCCGTCGATTCATGTGCCCAATATCAACATCAGGATGCCACAGATCGTCGTGCCATCGATCGATGTGACGGTGCCGGCGCGAACTACCAAAGCCCACACGGTCATTATCTAATCGTCGCTCTGCTCCTTTTTAGCGCCTGACGAGGGCAGCCGGTTATCCACCCGGCTGCCCTTTTTGTTTCCGCGAACCCGCGCGTATAATCCCATCTCCAAAACACATTTCAATCGTGCCTCCCCCTGCGCACGGATTGCGGAGAACCTCTTGACGCTCCAACCTCCAATCGATCACCCACGCTCGCGCCTGACCATTCATGATTTGGCGCAAAGAAACGGTCATGTTGATTTCGCCAAGGACATTGCCCAGGGTCTCTCGTCGCAGCCAAAGTACCTGTTCCCGAAATATCTCTACGATGAGTTGGGCTCGCGATTGTTCGAAGCAATCTGTGAGGTCGACGAATATTACCTGACGCGCGCCGAGGGCGAGATTCTGGCGACGCACGCCGATGAAATCGTCGCCACCCTGCCCGAGTGCGACACGTTGATCGAGTTGGGCAGCGGGAGCGCGGAAAAGACGCGACAAATCATTGAAGCCTTCATGCGCCGCGGCCACGAGTTACTCTTTATGCCCGTCGACATTTCCGCTTCGGCTTTGACAGAGAGTTCGCACGCACTGCTGGATTCTTATGCCAGCCTGCGCATCGACGCTTACGCCGCCGATTATTTTCAGGCTCTGGAGGCGCTCAGGTTGCCGGATCACAAGCCGGTGCTCGTGTTGTTTCTGGGATCGAACATTGGGAACTTCGAGCCACCCGAGGCGCTCAATTTCATGCGCGCTATTCGCCGCATCCTGCGAGACGGAGACGCACTGTTGCTCGGCGCCGATTTGAAGAAGGACCGAGCAGTCCTGGAAGCTGCCTACGATGATTCGCTGGGGGTGACGCGTTCGTTCATCGTCAACGAACTGGAACGGATTAATCGGGAGTTGGATGCAGACTTTGACCTTTGGGCCTTTGGGTTGCGATCGCTTTACAACGAAGAGGTCGGCCGAGTTGAGGTTTATCTGGAAAGTTTACGTCCACAGGTGGTCGAGGTTCGCGGTCTTGGCCTGCACCTGGATTTTCAAACGGGCGAACGCATTCATGTCGAGAACGCGTACAAGTTTGATCCGGAAGGGCTGCGGCGGCTGGGACAGGAAACGGGATTTAAGCTGGAGAGAACGTGGCTGGATGGGAAGCGGAGGTTTAGTAGTAATCTGTTTCGGGCTGGGTAGGGGTTAGATTCCAAATTCCAGATTTCAAATTCCAAAATTAGGCGGCGGTTTCAGTTCTAGCGCTATCGGTGCCAGCCTTGTCGGTGCCGGCGTTATCGGTTCCGTTCTTGAGAGTTCCGGCTTTATCGGTCCCGGCTTTTTCGACCCCGCTCTTGTCAGACCCGCTCTTGTCGCCTTTGTCAGTCCCACCTTTGTCCGTCCCGCCGTTGTCGGTTCTACTCTTGTCATTCCCGTTCTTGCCGTTCCCGGTCTTTTCGGCGTTGGCCTTGTCCTCGGGTAGGCGCAGGCGGACTTGCAACAGGCGGCGGCGCTCGACCTTTTCTATCTCAAAGCGCAGGCCTTCATATTCGATTACTTCCCCGGACTGCAGGATGTGACCGGCGACGCTCATGAGGAATCCGCCGATGGTCGTGTAGCCTTCCGACTCGGGCAAATTCGCGTTCAGCCGGCGGTTCAAATCTCGCACGGCCAGCGCGCCATCCAGTAGATAGGTGCGATCGTCGATTGGATTGATTTGCTCATTGACCTCTTCATCGTGCTCGTCGGAAATCTCGCCGACGATCTCTTCGAGCAGGTCCTCTAAAGTGATAATTCCTTCAATCCCGCCGTGCTCGTCCACCACAAAGCCAAAGTGCGATTTGGCCTTCTGCATCTGGCGCAAAACGTCTTCGAGCCGCGCGGTATCGACCACATACAGCGGTGGTTGCAGCACGTAGTCGAGCTTGAATTCATCGGTCCGCAAAAGGTACGGAATCAAATCCTTGCTGTGAATGAAGCCGATTACATTGTCCAGCGATCCCTGGTAGACGGGCATGCGCGAATATCGGTGTTGCTGAAATGTTTTGATGATGTCTGACAGCGTGCAATCGGCCGACAAGGCGGCAATCGCCGGCCGCGGGACCATGGCCTCGCGCACCAGGGTATCTGAGAACTCGAACACCTGATGAATCAAGCGGCGCTCTTCGGCGCGCAGGTGCCCACTTTCGCGCGAGATGTCGACCAGTTGCCGCAGCTCTGCTTCGCTATAGACGGCGCTGTGCTGCAACGTGGATTCCAATCCCAGCAACCGTCCCAGCGTGTTGCCCGTGAGATTGAAGATCCACAACGGCCAGCGAAACACCTTCGCAAATATCTCGAGCGGTTGTGACGCCACCAACGCCAAACCTTCGCTGCGTTCCAGGGCAATCATCTTCGGCATCAGCTCGCCGAGGACGATGTGCAGAAAAGTAATCGCTGCAAACGCAAATGCAATGGCAATTCCGTGAGCGATGTAGGCGGCTTTGCCTGCCGGGGCCACGGCTTCCGCCAATGGCTCGAGCAACGAGGCGACGGTGGGTTCACCGATCCACCCCAGCGCCAGCGAGGCGAGGGTGATCCCCAACTGCGTGGCCGAGATAAAAAAGGTCGGATTTTCGAGCAGGCGCAGCGCGGCCTGCGCCCGTTTGCTTCCAGCTGCCGCGCGCGTTTCCAGTCGCGGCCGGCGCACCGAAACCAGCGCGAATTCGGCGCCGACAAAGAACGCATTTGCGCCGACAAAAAAGAGCACGGCGACTAATTTGGCGATTACGCTGAGCAGGGTCGTCGAATGCTGGGTGCCCTCCGCCAGGAAGGCGAGCACAGTACTGGCAGGATCATCCATCGCGAGCTAACAAAAACGAGGAGTAAGAATCAAACTCATCTTAACATGGCTGAGGGCACGACATCACCGCGAGCCGGTGGTGCGGGCCCTCAAACCAGATTATTCAATTAATTGCTTTTCAGTGTGCGCCGGCGGCTGCCACGCGCACGCGGCCGTTGCCATTGGATCGCCGATCATGCCGGGCACAAGCCTGCGCTAATGCGTCATCAACTCGGGGCTCGATGCTGCATTCGGGCTGGCGGCACACGGCGGCAAGCTCTGAAACGACCAGATAGCGGGAGCGCTCGAACATTCGCTGTTCGCGGAACGAGAGCGGCTTAATCTGGCTCAAAAAATTCAAGTGTTTAAGAACATCGGCGACCTCAAAGATATTCCCGGTGCGCATCTTGTCGGAAAAATCTTTGAACCGATCTTTCCAATCATTTGGCGGAGTGCTGAAATCATCCGCCAACGCTTTAAAGAGTGACTCACACTCGCCCGAAGAGATGGGGCGACGTAATCCAACTTCTGACGCGTTAGAAACGGGGACCAACACGAGGGAATTCGTTGCGGCGAGGCGCAGCGTATAAAAAGGAAGCGCTACTGCCCCGATCTGCTTCTGCTCTATCTGTTCAATTGTGCCGATACCGTGATTGGGGTAAACGACTTTCTGGCCGACCTTGAAGCCCACCTTAACACCTCCGACAGTTTTACGAGTACCCGGCTAGTCGCATCTTGCGCGGCTAAGTAATAGACGAAAGCTTTTCAACGAGAGTTGATGTTCGGGTTGTTTCCTTGAACTGAGTCGAGGATAGCAAGGGCTCTGGTGGGCGTCAAGGCTGTGCGAGCAGCCGGTGGTCCATAGCAAACGCTGGGCCAAGAGAGGATGTATCAAGTCGCGATGTCAGCGAGAGGACGACCGGCGACGCGAGCCCTCGCTTGAAGTTCGAGTTTCTGACGCGATCATCCCGAGTAGCTTTCGTCCTGCTCAATCTTCGATAAGACCCAATCAAATTCGCCGGAAGTGATTTTTCCACCACAGAATTCACAAATGCCAACGGCATTCACCTTCAGAGGCGCGCCGCAGTTTGGACAATTAAGATCAGCCCGGGCCGCCGCCGGCTTGGCTTTGCTATAGCGAACGAAGGTCCAGTATTCACTCCACTCGCGCAGTTGCCGGTTGGACCCGGCGACCACTTTCCCCGTCTGGTCGATCGTATAATCGTAACCGCGGGCGAAGATCCGCAAAGTGATCGAATGGTAGAACGCGTCCATTTTGATCTTTGCCGGTTGCATCGCCATGATCTGGCATTGATCGAGCGCGTTGCGCAAACCCTGACGTTTGTAAGCCTCAATCCAATAGCGATGCATCTGGAAGATATTGTCGGTTTCGAATGGACGGGCCCGTTCCCATTTCAGCGTCGACCAGGCTTCCTGCAGTTCGGTAAAGATCATGCGCGCCCGCGCCTGAAAATCTGCCCAATCGAAACTGGGATTGTTCTGCTCGAAGGCCGCGCGTACCGCCGGGAAATTTGGTTGCACGATCGTCGGATTCTGCGTGCCGACCTCCGGCACATTCCCGGTCAGTAAAGGACCTTTCGGTTCACGTCTGAGCGTCGTCACCGAGCGCACAAACCACTGAAATTCGCCACTCTCGATTTTGGCGCCGCAAAACGCGCAAGCTCCGTTCGTGTCTTTCTGCAGAGGCGCGCCGCAACGCGGGCAATGCAGCGCCGTCGCGGTTTCGGGCGCCGGCGAAAGCACCTCTCGTTTCCGCTCGAAGTCGAAACGGTCGACGACGTAATAGGTCATCTGCTTGCCGTTGGCGACTTCGGTGTAGTTGGCGTCGAACTGCACCTCGATGTGCACGGTCGGCGTTTCGAGGCCGCGCATATTATTGATTTGCATGGCGCCGACGATGATCCCTTCCACCGCCTGCGCCTGAGGATTGAGTTGCGCGAGTACAGCCCGGGCCTGAGGACTAAGGTACGGCGACAGCTCATCCAGCGCCTTGGCGCCGCGGCCCCGCGCCTCGTGGGCGCGCGCGTAGAGCGCGTAACAAAAATCCACAAAGATGATTTCCGAAAAATTCGGATCAAACCGGCGCAGCTGGTTGAAGGCCTGCTGCACGTTGCGTTGCTGCATGACCGTCGAAACGGCGTCGACCGGCGTGACCGAAGGCGTAACTCTGATGTCCGGCTTGGTCCGGCGCGTGAACCAGTAGACGGCGGCCGCGATGACAATGATGTCGAGCGGAATGCCAATGACCGGGTGTTCAAATGTCAGCCAGATGAGAAATCGGACTAGGAGATAAACCAGCGCGCCGGCGCCACCGCCGCCATCGCCACCACCGCTGCCGCCGCCCCCGTATGATTGGCCGCCGCCGACGCGCGCCAGAGCCTCGGCAGAGAACAGGATGGTCCCCAGAATTCCGATCGCGAGGGAGAGTCCGAGGATTAGGAATCGCCTTGATCTCAAACTCCAGATTCCAAATTTCAGAGGGCTCATTTCAGTTCGATGCGCGGGCCGTCAGCCAGTTCGTTCGGATTCTCGCCGGTGGCCGGGAAATGTTCGGCCAGTAGTTTTCCAGTCCGGTGCAGGGCGGCGATAAATTTCTCGGGCGTCGCATTTCTCCCGACCTGCTTCAGTTCAAAGACGCATTGGTTCCATTCGAGCGGCGGAACTGCTTTGAGGACGCCACGATCGGCAATGATTTCCAGTCGTCTTTCCAGCAGTGACAAGTAAATCAGCAGGCCGTTCTCGGCGACAGTGTTGGCAATCCCCGCCTCCCAGAACATGGCGGCGGCGCCGTTGCGGGCGGCTTGCGCCCGGAATTTTTTCGTAGTGAAAAAGCGGCGGATCCAATCACCGCGGGAAGAAATCCACGAACCGGCGGCAAACAGCATAATTACGTCCAGTGGAATCCAATAGGTGTGAAATTCAATCGGCGAGAAGAGGACAAAGAGCAAACCTGCCAACGCGATGACGGCGCCGAACAGGTAGTCGGCGTGCCGGTAGGTTCCGGAACGGCCGCGCACGACGACGACGAGTTCGGCGTTCGTGCCCTTCTCAATCTCCCGAATGGCGTCGCCGATGGCGTCGCCGAACTTATCGAATTTGTCCCTTCTCATCGGTTAAAGCGCGTAAGTCTAACATAAGGTAAGTTCAGAACCCGGAGCGGTAACATCCGTCGACGAAGGCCATTCACCCGCTCGTCAGGGTTCCCGGTTCAGGCTCCAAGCAAACGGCCCAGCGAAATCACTGGGCCGTAATTCCTCTTCCGAATTCCGTTTGCCCTTACTTGTAACTGCTCAACGCCTCGGACTCGGTTTCGTATACATCAAAAACCGTCAACAGCTTCGTAATCACGAGCAGGTCCTGCACCTTATCGGTCAGGCTTAACAATTTGAGTTGGCCGCCCGTGCGTCCGACTGTAGTGTAGTTCGCGATCAATTCACCGATGCCGCTGGAATCGATGTAGCGAACGCCGGCCAGATTCAGCAGGATTTTTTGATTGCCGGCCGCAACCAAATCGCGAATTGCGCTGCGCAAAGCTGTCGCGCTGTCGCCAATGCGAATCTCGCCGTTAAGATCGAGAATTGCTACATCGCCAGCCTGTCGTGTATTGATGCTCAGTTGTGCCATTTACCGTTCTCCTATGCGATCGCGCGAAGCGGGGCGAATCTGCCCGTCCCGTCTATTTAAAGTTGCTGAGCGCGTCGGCTTCAGTATCGTACGCGTCAAAGACGGTCAAAAGTTTCGTAATTGTGAGCAGGTCCTGAAGTTTCTGGGTCAGGCTCAGCAGTTTCAGCTGTCCGCCTTCTTTGTTGATGGCGGTGTAGCTGGAAACCAGCTCACCGATGCCGCTGGAGTCGATGTAGCCAACCCCCGCCAGGTTCAAGAGGATCTTTTTCTTGCCCTCTTCCAACAAGCGACGAATGGCGCTGCGCAGCGCCACGCTGCCTTCACCGATGGTGATCCGGCCATCCATATCAAGGACGGTCACGTCTCCGGCTTGTCGCTCACGAATATTAAGTTCTGCCATGATTAAGTATTCTCCTGAATATTTTCGATTTCTGATTGCCGATTTTTGATTGCTCGGGGCAACGATCAAAAATCTGAAATTAAAAATCTAAAATCGCTTAGTCATTTTCACCGCAGTGCCGCCCTCGGGGCGGTTCATCCATTCGATCTGATCCATGAAGGTTCGCATCAGGAAGATCCCGCGGCCTGAAGTCTTCATCAGATTTTCCGGGTTCGTCGGATCGGGAACACCCGCGGGATCAAATCCTTCGCCCTGGTCCCGCACTTCAACTTCCAACTCGTGCTCGTGACAGTTGAAGATGACTTCGACCGACTTGGCTTCATCCTCCTGATTGCCGTGCACCATGGCGTTGGTAACGGCTTCGCGCACGGCCATTTCAATTCCGAAAGCCGACTCTTCCGACACGCCACAATTGCGGATGAAATCCGTCACTGTGGCGGCAGCGTCCGCAACCGCATCAATGTGGCTGGGCAAAACGAGTCGAGTCGTTTGATCGGTCACAAAGGCCCGGCCTTTCTTGCCCGAATTTCGCTGTTCGGCAGCTGGTAAATAATAACGAACGGAGACGTTCGTGTAACATGCCGCGCAGCCGTGTGTCAAGAATGCGACCTTTAAGGTCATGCCCTATTTTGCTTTGCGATTCTTTTGCGTCTTGGCGACTTCGCGTGAGAATGAATCGTCGAAATGGGGTTTTTCCTTCACGCGAAGCTGCAAAGTCGCAAAGGCCCGCAAAGTAGGGCACTACACCTTGAAGGGCATCGACAACGCGCTGCGCATTGATCGTGACCAGACCCCCGGGCCACTTCTCAAGTAAGGTAAGATTCTCCAGGTGATCATCAAACCTGCCAGACGAATTCGCGGCCGCATCAGCCTGCCCGGCGACAAATCGATCTCGCACCGGGCCGCGTTGCTGGCGGCGCTCGCAAACGGAACTTCGCGCATCACCAACTACTCAACCAGCGCGGACTGCGCTTCAACCCTCTCCTGCCTGTCGTCACTGGGGATACGAATAGACCGTAACGGGCAGGACGTTTCAATTGAAGGCGCAGGTGATGTCGGATTCCACGCGCCGGACCAGCCGCTCGACTGCGGGAACAGCGGAACCACCATGCGTCTGCTGGCTGGTGTTCTGGCTGGTCAGAATTTCACCGCCACGCTTACCGGTGATGAATCTTTAAGCGCGCGGCCGATGCAACGCATCATCGAACCTTTGCAGATGATGGGCGCAAGAGTTACTTCAGCCGGCGACCGCGCGCCTTTGGAAATTACCGGCAGTCAAAACCTGCAGCCGATTGAATATGAATTGCTCGTGGCCAGCGCCCAGGTCAAATCGTGCGTTCTCCTGGCAGGCTTGAACACCCAAGGCAAAACCACGGTCATCGAGAACGAAATCACCCGCGATCATACGGAAAGGATGTTGCAGCTATTCGGCGCATCAATCGAAACGGGAGACGCCAAGCGGGAACCGGCGGGCGCCCGTTTTGCATCCGTGACGGGGCCGGCCCGTTTGCAAGCGTGCGATGTTTCGGTTCCCGGTGACGTGTCGTCGGCAGTCTATTTCATCGCCGCGTCCGCGTTGCTGCCCGGCTCGTCATTAGAAATTCGCGAGGTTGGCCTCAACCCGACACGAACACAATTCATCTCCGAACTTTCCGCGCGATTTGATGTTGCGCGGTCCAATATTCGCGACCAGGACCATGAACCTATCGGTGAGGTTAGTGTGCGCGGGCGAGAAATGCCGTCGTCAGCCGCCGCTGCGCCGGCGATAATTCAAGGCAAGGTGATTCCGCAAATGATCGATGAACTGCCTTTGCTCGCCGTCGTGGGATCGCAGATAGCGGGAGGCCTCGAGATTCGCGACGCGAAAGAGCTGCGCGTGAAGGAGTCCGATCGCATCGCGGCTACCGTCGCCGGTTTGCAGGCGATGGGCGCTGAGGTTGAGGAATTCGAAGACGGCTTGCGCGTTGCCGGGCCAACCAAATTGCGTGCAGCAACAATCGACTCGCGGGGCGATCACCGCATTGCCATGAGCTTCGCCGTGGCCGCCTTGCTGGCTGATGACCAGACTGAAATCCAAAACGCGGAGTGCGTCGCCGTGTCGTTCCCGGAATTTTTTGATTTATTGAATTCGGTGGTCGAAGGCTGAGGCAGCTTATGCAAAGGATCGTCCTTCTTGGCTTCATGGCTTGCGGCAAAACCACCATAGGCCAGGCCCTGGCCCGCCGCCTTCAATGCCCGTTCGTCGATCTTGATTCCTTCATCACCGAACGTGAAGGGCGTTCACCGGCCGAAATTATTAAGACTGACGGGGAAGATACTTTTCGCGCTCTGGAAACCCTTGCTGTCCGTGACGTCCTGCAAAACGGTGACGACCTGGTGATTGCGCTGGGTGGCGGCACCTGGACGATTCCGGCAAACCGGACCCTCGTCGCGCTGCACGAATGTTTGAGTGTCTGGCTCGAAGTACCTTTTGAAATTTGCTGGCAACGGATTTCGGAAAACTCCGACTTGGTGCGGCCGCTGGCTCCGGACTATGAAACTGCGCGCGCCCGGTACGATTCCCGCCGAGCCGATTACATGCTGGCTGAACGGCACATTGCCATCGGCGAAGCGGACCCGGTTGAGGTCGTTGTCGAACGAATCCTAAAAGACCTCTAATGCCGGCAAGCTGCGGAGTCGCGCTCAAAGTACAAACCCTGCGCCAATACTTTTCGTGCAGCCGGGTTTCAGCTAATCTCACCACGTGGACAAACTTCGTATTCACGGCGGCCATTCGATCAAGGGTCGCGTCTCAATCAGCGGCGCCAAGAACTCAGCCTTGCCGTGCATGGCCGCGGCTATCCTGACGCCCGAAACCATCACCCTGCATAACATTCCCTACGTGCGCGACATCATTACGATGCGCCGCCTGCTGGAAGACATCGGCGGGCACGTGCTGACGCCGGAGCTGCGCACACACAAAATCTCAACCGCGAATGTCGAGGTAATGGCGGCGCCTTACGAACTGGTTAAGACCATGCGCGCTTCAGTGCTGGCGCTCGGGCCGCTGGTCGCCCGCTTCGGCAAGGCTCGCGTTTCGCTTCCCGGTGGTTGCGCCATCGGCGCGCGTCCGATCAACCTGCACTTGTCGGGATTAGAAAAAATGGGCGCCGAGGTTTTTCTCGAAGCCGGCGACGTCGTCGCGCGTGCCCCGGACGACGGCCTGGTGGGGGCGGAAGTCACCTTTGAAAAGGTTTCGGTTACGGGGACGGAAAATTTGATGATGGCGGCGACGCTCGCGCGCGGGCAAACGCTCATTCACAACGCCGCGCGCGAACCTGAAGTTAAGGATTTGGCAGAACTGCTGAACAAAATGGGCGCGCGGGTCCGTGGGGCCGGCACGCCGACGATTCAAATCGAGGGCGTCGAAGGCCTCAACGGCGCCGAGCACACAATTATTCCGGATCGAATCGAAACCGGAACCTTTATCGTGGCCGCGGCCATCACCAAAGGCGAGCTGCAAATCACAGACTGCAACCCGGAGCATTGCAATCGAACCATCGGCAAGCTGCGGGAAGTCGGCGTGGAAATCGAAGAGGTAAATCAAAGCACGCTGCAAGTGCGTTGCGGTCCGCGCGGTTTGCACGCGAGCGATCTGGTTACCGAACCTTATCCGCACTTCCCCACCGACATGCAGGCGCAATACATGATTCTGATGACGCAGGCAACGGGGCGATCGGTAATCAGTGAAACCATCTTCGAAAACCGTTTTATGCACGCTTCGGAACTGCAGCGGATGGGCGCCCGCATCGACATCGGTCACGAGAAGGCGATAGTCGATGGCCCCAGCAGACTTTTCGGAGCGCGCGTGCAAGCTTCGGATTTGCGCGCTTCGGCTTGTCTGGTATTGGCCGGATTGGTCGCCGAGGGCGAGACGATTATCGATCGCGTCTATCACATCGACCGCGGTTACGAGAAAATCGAAACCAAGCTTAAAGCGGTCGGCGCCGACATCGAACGCATTCGTGAATCGGTCACCGCGCCGCTGTCGCACGCTCACGGTGAAGAAGTTGAAGTTTAGCTCGCGCGCGGGACGCCCGTGCCACGGCTCTGTGTTATCATGCGCGCCATGAGTGACGCCGACTGCCTTTTTTGCAAAATTCTGGCGGGGACTGCTGCGGCGGATGTCGTTTACCAGGACAATCGCTGTGTGGTCATCCGCGACGTCAACCCCCAAGCACCGACACATGTGCTGGTAATCCCGCGCGAACATATGGAATCGCTGGACGACGCTTCGCCAAAAGACGAATCGTTGTTGGGCCATCTGCTGCGCATCTCTGCCCGGGTCGCCAACGATCACGGTTTGTCTGAAAACGGCGGTTATCGCACGGTTATCAACACGGGCAGTGGCACCGGCCAATCGGTATTTCACCTGCATGTGCATGTACTTGGCGGCAGAGAAATGACCTGGCCTCCGGGCTAAAGCCGGACCGCAGCGACGGGATCATCAAGGAAGCCTTCCTAACTCGAAACGCGTCCCTTCACAACTGATTTACAGACTCGGCTATGGCAAGGCTGTGCGAAGGCCCCCGGGGAATTTTGAAAGCCCGGGCGAGGCCGCACACCTTTCCTAAGGCACGCCTGATCCAATCCAACGAAAGGATCTGGTCGCCGGCTCTTCCGGTTCGGACCTGAAAAGCATTGCCTCAAAACTATCCTCTTCGTTTCATTCACACACGGCTTTAGCCGGGTGACCAAGAGGAGCGGTTAAAACGGGAAACCGTTTAAACGGCATTAATATACCTGACGAATCCCCCCGTAAGGCGCCTTGTTAACGCCGAAGGCGTTTGCAAATTCCAGCCCAGGGCAACGCCCTGGGAGACGAATAATCGAAAGGTTCCATCCAACTCTGAAAGAGTTCGCGAATTCGACGGGCATCTTCGATACTGCCACAACCCTTACAGGTTGAACGAATGCTTTCGCGATTAACCCAGGGTAGCGCGCTTGTCGCACGCAACCCTGGGCTGGAGTTTGCTAACGCCTTCGGCGTTCTATGCGCTGAGGGAACGCGCCCTGGAGTGGTCAAGTATGTCAATGCCGTTTAAACGGCTTCCGTCCATTTTCCGCGTTGCGCGACACCGGGCTCAAGCCAGGTGTGAATGAAACAGGGCGGCGAACGCGCTAATACGGGTATTGAGGCAAAGCTGACCTGAGAAAAAAACGCGCGCCGTGATCGATGCAGCCTCTCTGGTTCCGGCCCGGCTACTCTTCGCCAAAGCCACGCCGTCGGGTCGGCGAATTTCCTGTCTCGGTCAGCTTCACGGGAACGGTCATGTTGCGGCCGCGCCGCACCACCTCGACATTGATCGTCTCGCCCATCTGATGCTTGTCAAGAATGCGATACAAATCATCCTTGTTGTTGATCTTCTCACCATCCACGGAAACGATTATGTCCCCGAGTTCGATATCGCCATCTTCGGTCTGCACCAAGCCACGCAAACCGGCATTCGCCGCCGGCCCACCTGGACGCGCGGACCAGATAACCACGCCGGTCGATACGGGCAGACGCGCCTGGGTCCCAAACGAAGAAACGTTGCGCATCTCGATCGCGAGGTTGGGACGCAGCACCGAGCCGTTGCGCACGAGCTGCGGCACAATGCGCTTGGCAATGTTCACCGGAATGGCAAACCCCACACCGGCGGACGCGCCCGAGGGCGATTCGATTTGGGAATTGATCCCAATCATCCGGCCGCGTGAATCGAGCAACGGCCCACCTGAGTTGCCGGGATTAATTGAAGCATCCGTTTGGATCGCGCCTTCGATCTGACGACCGTTTTGCGCGCGAATCGGACGCTCGAGTCCGCTGATGACGCCGGTGGTCAAAGTGCGATCGAGTCCGAATGGATTTCCGATGGCCAGGACCTTCTGTCCCACTACCAGCTTGTCTGAATCGCCCAGCGGGATCACGGTCAAGGCTTCTTTCGGCGGCTCCGACAATCTAATCACCGCCAGGTCCGTGTCCGGATCTTTTCCGATGACGCGGGCGGGATACTCTCTGCCGCTGCCGAAGCTGACGGTCAACTTTTCGGCATCGGCAATCACGTGATAATTGGTAAGGATGTCTCCCTGCGGATCGATGATCGAACCGGAGCCGGCGCCTTCACGTTGCTGCGCGAACAATCCAAAAAAATCTCGCACGGTGGTCGTGGATTGAATGTAAACCACGCCGGGTGCGATCGACTTGTACACTTCGATGTTGTTCTGTTCATCGGTCGCCAGCGCCGGATCGGTAATCCCGGCCACCGGTGTCGTGGTCGCTGCCGCGCTGAATGGTTGCAGCCGGCCGGACAGGTGCTGAAAACCCAAAACGCTTCCCGCGGCCAAAACTGCCGACGAAAACGCAATCAATAAAATTTGACGGGCGGTGATTCTATACATGGCAAAAACTCCTGGCCTATAGCCTCTGCTGAGATGCAGGCACACTAGTTTACGGTTGTGCTACACGCATTTGCAAAACGCTTTTGTAGCCGTGGCGGTTCCGAAACTATTGTTAAGTTTAAGTGAAGTTGGAGGGGCCGGAAACCGGAAGGAAAACCGCCGGAATTTAGCTACGCGAACAAGCCCAGGACGGCGTAGGGAACATTGCTGATATAGGTAACGGCAGCCAGCGGCGTGGACCAGCCCAGCGCGAACATTCCGGTCGCCACGTGAACCATCATCAGGATTCCGTAAACGGAAAGCACCAGGCGCATGCCGTGACGCGCCAGGGGCAGGTGTGCGGCCCGATAAAGCATGATTGCCGCGAACGCTCCGATTGCCAGCTTGACCATCAGGAACGGAAGGTCGCCGAGCATGAGCAACTGATTCATTAAGCCATTTCCTTCACTCGCGATGTGCGAGTGAACCCAGAAAAGCGTCAGTTGCGCGTCAAGCCAATTCAGCGCAAAAAGTAGAAGGCTTTTAGCCAGTGCGCTCATCTTCGGAGAAACTCCTTCGGCTGAAAATGCTAAAGCTCCGCCCTTTGAACTGCGAAACCTCCAAGCACATGGCCCGGAGGTTTCGCCGTCCGTACGGGAAGAAACGAGACTCGTTTCGTGCTACCGAAAATATAGTCCCAATACGACGACGGTTCCGCCGAACCAAACCTGTGCGCCAAGGTCAATTTGCCTGATCACACCGCGTGCAATTTCTGGCCCGCTGCGTCGAATATGCTGTTCGTGCAGAGGGTAATATAGAATCGTCATATCGGCAATTGGTTCTGGAAAACAGAAGGCATTCGGCACATGAACACTACAATTAAGACTGCGGTTGCAAACGCCGCCGGCGTGCTGGCGAACGGGAGCCTGAACGAGGCTCGCTACGACGCCACGCTGCTGCTGATGCACGTGCTCGGACGTGATCGCGCATTCGTGATAGCGCATGCCGACGAGACAGTTTCCCCGGTCCAAATGCAGGAATATCAATCACTGGTCGCACGTCGCGCGGCCGGTCAGCCGTTGCAATACCTCACGGGTCACCAGGAATTCTTCAAGCTTGATTTCGAGGTTTCCGCAGACGTGCTAATCCCGCGGCCCGAGACAGAATTGATTGTCGAAGTTGCGTTGGATCTGTTGCGATCAATACCGGAGCCTACTTTCGTCGATCTCGGAACAGGATCCGGCTGTATCGCGATCTCGCTGCTGCACGAGTTACCTGAGGCGCGTGGGATCGCCGTTGATATTTCGGCGGCAGCGCTCGCCGTAGCGCGGCGAAACGCTGAGCGTCACGGCGCACTCAGCCGTCTGCAGTTCGTCGAATCAGACTTGCTGGCGGGGCTTGATCAAGAGCTCGAGGTTGCCTTGATTGTGTCGAATCCGCCGTACATTCCCACGCGCGATTTAGTGAACCTGCAGCGGGAAGTACACCACGAACCGCAAGGTGCGCTTGATGGCGGGCCAGACGGGCTGGACCTGATTCGCCGACTCCTGCGAGACAGTCCCGCCTATCTGAAAAAGGATGGCTATTTAGTTTTCGAGATTGGTTTCGATCAGGCTGGATCGATCAGTCAGTTGGTAGATATCGGGGTTTGGGAATTTATCGAGATCCGCGAGGACCTCCAGGGAATTCCGCGAACGGTCGTTTTACGACTGCGTGACGCGTCAGGCTAATCCAGGGATCGACTAGAGTTCTTCCAAGCAACTTGCGAACGCGAACATCTGCCCAATCCGCTGACGCTATGACATCGGATTTGTCGCAGCGTTTACCGGGGCCGCGCGTCTTCCTTCTTTGTACTTGCCGTACCCACCTTTGATCAATTGCAGGAGCGGCTTGCGATTCTGAGCCACCAGACGCGTCCAGACGCGGGCATTCCTTTGCGGGAAATAAATGCCGCGGAAAAACATGCGCATGACAAAGTGCATGATTTGATCGTTGATGTCGCGCCCGCCAAACCAGTCGATTGCCTTTTGATTATTCTCCGGGCTGTACGAGGTGCGCCAGGCTTTGTCCAACTCTTTTTGCACCTGCTCGCTGGAAATCCGCAAAGGCGTGTGGGCCATCTTGTTGTGAGCGAAGTTCAGCCAGTGCTTGGGCCGGGTCAATCTTCCCTCGGCTCCCAATTTCTTGTAAGTCGGCGTTCCCGGCAGGGGCACCAGCGGACTGAAGAGCGGCATCCCGGGAGGCCATGACTCGATGTGTTTGAGAGTGCGCTCGGCGACCCCCTCGGTATCGTTATCGAGCCCGAAGATAAAAGAGGTCATCGCATAGATGCCTCGCTGCGCCAGGTTATTGAGGACGCCGGCGTATTCTTCCGGCTTATTGAAACTCTTGGCGACGCCGGCCAAACTTTCAGAGTCGATGGACTCCATGCCGATAAAGACCCACTTGCAACCCGCCTCCTGCATCAGATCCAGCAGCTCGATATCGCGCAGCAGGTTCGCGCTGATCTGCGCAACCCAGGGCAACTGGGCATTCGCCGCAATGATGTCGCGCAAAAGCGACTTGGTGCGGTTCTTATTGATCGCAAAATTATCGTCGATAAAGAAAATGATGATCTTGCCGCGATCCTTTTCGGCGCGTTGCTTGATCAGCAATAATTCTTCGACGACGCTTTCATTGCTGCGGAAACGGATCGAGTCGCCAAAGAAACCAGTGACCGTGCAGAACTCGCAGCCGTAAGGACAGCCGCGGCCCGACTCCATCGGAATGGTGTTGAAATAGCTGACGCCGGTGCCGTACTTCTCGGTGATGCGGCTCACGATCTTTGGCACCCAGTTGAATTGAGCCAGGTCGATGGTGTCCCAAGGAATGACCGGATAGGGCTGCAGACTCGGTTTCTTCTCTTTCCCGGCGGCATCGATCGGTGCGTAGGTCTCTTTCAACTCGCCCCGCACGGCATCTTCGATAATGATCGGCCAGGTCTCGTCCGCTTCACCGAGCGCGAGCGCGTCGACGTGACGCGTCCCGCCGTCCCTGCCCAGCGCTTCGTCTGGTTCTTCGGTGACGTGCGGGCCACCCATGACGACGGGAACGCCGACGGCGCGGACCGCATCGGCGACGCGATAAGCCTTCTGGATCATGCGCGTCATCGCGCCGATTCCCACCAGGCCGATGCCTTCTCTCTTAATGAACTCGACCAGTTCCTGATCGTTCATGGCCTCGCAGTTGCCGTCGATCAAGATGACTTCGTGCTCCGGCGGCGTCAGCGCTTTCAGCAGAAACATCCAAAGGTGCGGCATGAAATTGCGAGTCACGCCGTTGTCCGGATTGTAAAGAAGAATTTTCATATCGTTGTTCCTGACCTCGTTGGAGCCTTCAGCTCTCAGGAAGTATTCAATAGCGAACCCTGCCGGGATTAATAGTTAATCGAGATAAAAAACTTGTGATTTGGTAAAGAACCAAGCGTGTCGCGGACTATATCACATAGGTGCGCCACCGTACACAGCGGAATCGACCAGGACAGCCCGGTCAGTTCTTCGCTCGGGTGCTTGCGCGCAAATTCACTTACGTCGTCATCGCCATCCGGAGCGTCCCGGACCGCGCTAGAGCGCTACGAAGCTGCCCTGCGGCCCAATGCTATTATGCTTGGCACAAAAGCCGGCAGGTGCTAGAATCCGCCGCGTTAGCGTCTTCATTGGGTTGTTTTAGACTCCTTAAGTACTTTCAATCGAGCATTTTCGGAGGCTCCTTTTGGGTTCACCAAAGATCGTTTTGACCGCTTCATCAAGTGAGGCGAGCGAATGGCGCCACAGCATTTGGCAACAAATGCTTTCCGCGACGATTCCCGCCAAGTACGGCCACAAATGGATTAATCCTGATTCTTTGCTGAACGAGACCTGGCCGGACGGCCGGGCCAAATACGTACCCAACGGTCTGCGCATGGTCGAGACGTTGTTGCTGCGCGAATATCCGGAAGAAGACGTAGTCGTTTGCTACCACCAGAACCTGGAACAGTTTGTCGGACCGGAAACCAAAGTTCTGGCGATTCACGCACATAACCCGCTGGGCATTTCATACGCCACCGACGTCTACTCCAAGATTGCGGGCGAGAATCTGATCCCCATCAACGCGGCCGAGTTCCTTAAGATCGTGCAGCATCCGGTGATTGCCAAGTACCGTCCGAAAATTGTTATCGGCGGACCGGGCGCCTGGCAGCTCGAGCGCGCCGAACGCCTGGACGACTTCAATGTTGATTATCTGATCGACGGCGAGATCGAAAGGGTCTTCAGTGATTTGTTCAAGCGCATGATGGCCGGTGACCCGACCCTGGAACGGATCATCAAAGTGCCCAAAAGCATGCAGCCCACCGTGGAAGAAATTCCGGTGGTCAAACATCGCTCAACCTTCGGCGTGGTGGAAATCACGCGCGGTTGCGGCCGCGGTTGCCAGTTCTGCGGGCCGGCCACCAAAGTCGGACGCTCGTTCCCGCTCGAACACATCATGGAGAGCGCGCGCGTTAATGCCGAAGAAGGCGCGACCGAAGTCATGCTCGCGACCGAGGACATGTTCCTCTATGAGCAGGCCGCGAACTTTGAAACCAATGTGCCCGCGCTCGAGAACCTGCTGCGCAGCGTCAAAAGCGTCCCGGGAATCGAGACTCTCCAGATGTCGCACATCACGATGGCGCCGGTGGTGAAGGATCCGACTATCGTCGAGCGGCTCACGCCATTGATCGTGCCCTTCTCGCATGTCCAGCATAAGGAATCGACCGACCCGGATCACCGTCTGACCGATCCGATCATCGGGCTGGAAACAGGCAGCTCGCGGCTCTTCGACATTTTCATGAAGGGCAAGGCCTATCCGTATAAGGCTCGGCAATGGCGCGACGTGGTGCTGAAGGGAATGGAAACGCTGAACAAGCATAATTGGTTCCCGTTCTGCACCTTCATCATTGGCTTGCCCGGCGAAACCGACGCGGACACCAAAGAATCGCTGAACCTGCTTTACGATCTGCGCGATGCCAAGGGCACTTTCGTGCCGACCTTTTTTGTCCCGCTCGAAGACACACGCATGCAAAAGCGCGACGGCGCCAAGCTGATTGAGATGACCGACCTGCAGTGGGAATTCTTCTATACCTGCTGGAAGTACAATCTCAACTTCTGGCACGGCGGCGGCACCGCCAACATGAAGTTCTCACTCGGCGTGCCGATTTATTACTACATGCTGGGCCGGAAGCTGTTTGGCAACGGCATCAAGTACCCGCTCTATCGCTTTGCCGGGCTGCCCGATCGATTCATGCGGAAGCATCTGTATCTCGACTTCACCGGCCACAAACGCAGCAAAGGCGTGATGCAGGCTCCCGTCGATGAAATCCTGCCCGGCTTCAAGACCGTGCGCGATCATGGCCTGAACATGGTTGATGCGACGCAATTGCATCACATCGGTTCGAGCCTGGCCGCGACCGCCGGCGGCGACGTCGTTCAGATCGCCAGCTAATCCTGATTCAATTTCATGAGCCAATCGATGTTGCCGAGCTTTAGGATTGCAGCGTCGTTGGCTCTTTTCCTGTTCGCCGCGCTCAGCGGCGCCTCGTGCACCAACTCACTCTTCAAAGTGAAGCCGCCGAGCGAAATGTCGGCCATGCCGGCCACCGCCGCGAGCATGAACGTCGGTTCGGTGACCTTTCGCGCGGCGCCATTGTTGACCGATGAGCAAACGCAGGAACTGTTCGAGTCGAATCTGCAACTCGCAGGCTTGCTGCCGGTGCGGCTGGAAATGGCGCACAACGGCGGTGAAGCAATTGAGATCAAAAAACTTCGGCTGAAGCTGGTGGACGGTTCGGGCGCGACCTGGAAAATGATCTCCTCGAAAAAGGCGATCTCGCGCATCATGGATGCGAACGGCATCAAGCTGTACAACCCGAACGCGCGCCAGACCTTTGAAAAGGAATTTCGCGCTTACGAGTTCGATCTGAAGACGCCATTTGCCAATGCCGAACGTAAGCGCCAGGGCCTGATCATTTTTCAATCACCAAAGAAAGATCCGGTGACCTCGCCGAAGGGTCTGGTGCTGTCGATTGTAGGTCTGGCTCAACCGGTGACGCTGAATTTGAATTGACCGACGCCCCGAAAAGATCGCAACACGCTTCACCGCCGACTGCTTGCTGACACCGCTCCGGGGCTTCCTGGTCTCCCGTTAGACTTTTCACAAACTCTTCGTTAGCCTTTTCACTTTCATTCATAACTCGAAAGGAAAGAAATCATGGCTCCAGAAGCACAAACCGGACGGCAACCGTCCCCGGCCCTTTTATTCGACACCTTCAACGCTTATCAACGAACGCAGGCGATTAAGACTGCGATCGAACTGGAATTGTTCACCGCCATCGGCGAAGGCAACACCACGGCCAAGAGCATCGCTGAAAAGTGCCAGGCATCGGAAAGAGGTGTACGCATCCTCTCGGACTTCCTGGTCATCAGCGGGTTCCTGACCAAGGAAGGCAGCGACTACGCGCTGACGCCTGACTCGGCGGTGTTTCTCGACAAACGCTCGCCGGCCTACATGGGCACCGTAACCCAATTTATTCTCTCGCCGCATATCAAGGACAACTTCGATCGCCTGACTGAGACGGTGCGAAACGGCGGTTGCGTAAGCGACTCAGCCCTCGAGCCTGACCATCCAATGTGGGTCGAGTTCGCGCGCGCAATGGCCCCGACGATGGCGATGCCTGCCCAGTTAATGGCCCAACTGGTGGATCCCATACATGATCAAAAGCTCAGGGTGCTGGATATCGCCGCCGGCCACGGTCTCTATGGAATCGCCTTCGCAAAACAAAATCCGCAGGTCGAAGTCACTGCCCTTGATTGGCCGAAGGTGCTGGAGGTAGCCAAAGAAAACGCTCAGGCCGCCGGCGTGGCCGACCGTTATCACACCAAGGCCGGCAGTGCGTTCGATGTTGATTATGGAACTGGATACGACGTCGTACTGCTCACGAACTTTCTGCATCACTTCGACAAAGAAACCTGCGTCACGCTGCTCCGCAAAGTTCATAGCGCGCTCGCCGACGGAGGTCGCGCGGCCACGCTCGAATTCGTGCCCAACGACGATCGGGTGACGCCTCCGCAAGCGGCGGCCTTCAGCATGCAGATGCTCGGCGGCACGCCGAGCGGTGATGCTTATACCTTTGCCGAGTTGGAAGAGATGTGTCGCGCTGCCGGATTTACGAGCAGTGAACTGAACGAACTGCCGCCGACTGTTGAGCGGGTGGTGATTAGTCAGAAGTAATTATCGGAAGCGACCGTGAGCGAGGGCATGCGAAAGCCGCGTGGCCCTCGCTTAGGGTCGGGGTTCTGACACGGTTGAAGAGCGTCTGCGAATCTCGCTTCGGAGGCTGCGCGTAAACTCAGGAAGCCGGGCCACCGCCGCTCCAAGTTGGAAAAATAAACGTGGCGTTTGATTGAAGCCGGCGTTCATCTCCACTGAGGCCTGAATCGGATTCCGCCAATGCTCACTCAAAGCCTGCGAGACCTGCCCGCGCCGAGCCATTGTTTCGGCAAAGGAAACCGAAAGATTCTCGGCCCGACTCATTCCGGAGCCCTTTCCCCACTGGCGCAACACCGCTGCCGGCAACCAGTCCGGCAACGACCGCGCGCGTTTTTCAACGGGCGTCCCGCTGATGTTCGCACCCAGAAGTCGATGCGCCAGGCCGATGACGCAGGCGATCCAATCGGCGTATTTGCGGCTGCCCCGCAGACATTTGTCCCAATCAAAATTGCTCGCCCGCGATTCAACCATTAAAGCAACATCGCAGAGCCACAACGGCCGCCAGCCGCCGTGATGCAGGAAATGAAGGCAAACAAAACGTAGGTGATCTTCTTCGGAAGGCAACCTGATCGGCGCCGATCCTAACTGCACCAATTGCGAATCTCGCATCACCTCGGCAAAGGACCTTTCAAAGTCCCGGTAAAACATGATGTGAGGCTCTACGCAATACTGACTGTCGGGCGGCAGCGCGGCTGATAAAGATTCAAGCTCATCACGCCGCACCCACAAATCGATATCTCCATAAGGTCGTAACGCGACATCCGGATAAAGCCGGGCGATGGCCCACCCCTTGAAGACGATCGGCTCAATCTGTTTGGCCCGCGCGCGCTGAAAAATGTCGGCGATTGAATATTCGTGAAACATCGCTTCAACCGCAGAACGCCGGTAGGCATCGGTCAAAGGATTCACGCCAAAGGAATCGTGACTGTCACCAAGGTTGCGCCACGCCAGACCGGCAACACCTAAGCTCAACAATAACGGCACGTGTCTCTCCAGATTCGCCGGCGGAGAAACCCGCTCGATCGGATCGCGCCACGAATGAGTAAGCAGCCGGGCGATCTCCGAACCCAAATTGCGCTCTGTTAATTCGTTGTGCATTTCAGGAATTGAAGGTCGCCGCGCATCAGGCCGAATCTATACGCACCCGCAGGGAGCGCTGGCCGAACCCACTCGCCGGCAAAGTGAACCGCTGGGCGATATGCAAGGAGTGGCCTGGCACCCGGTGTTGCCGGGCAAATCGTTCGCGTGTCGTGAGGCGCAAACCGCCGCGGTAATAGCGCTGGCCGCTTGCACAGCTACCGGCGCGGTAATCACCGTGATTACCGGAAGGGCGATGGCAGTCGCAAGTCCCGCACGCATCAGATTGCGCCGAGAAACGCTGGCGCTCTGGGCTGCAGCGGCAACCTGCAAAAGCGCATACTTCTCCAACTGGCCCAGAGCCAGCCAGACTATTTCCTCGTTGGATTTGGGTCCGAACTCTTTTTCGAGGCGGGCGGCAAGATCGGCAACGTTGCGCTTGCCGTCGCAGCTTTTCCAAATCGCGGCTGCGGTCTGGTTGAGACAGAAAGCCTTGTGGTGTTTCAAATCATAAATCAACAACTCACCGGCGAGCGGACGAACAAGCAAACCGCTCCGTCGCACCCTCGGCTTAAACTCGTGGTCTGATCGCTTCATCATCTTCTGGATTTTTTCTCGCCGGAACAAGATTACCCGTCAGCACTGATGCCGATAGCAACTGCCCGACTTTTCCCAGAAGACTCCGTCTCAGACACATTTCTCCCGCGCGCCCGCACCACGGACGGTGCGGTAAAACGAATTTCAGATTGAGGAGCGCGAGGCTTGGAATGAGGCGTCAAAGTCATTTGGCAAGAGAAAGGTCATCGTAGTCGTACGAACTGTAATAACCGGCATAGTAATCGTCCGATGAAAGATCCACGTGATTGAGCACTACTCCGTGGATATTTGCCCCGACTGTTTGCAGGCGCTCTTTGACGCGCTTGAGCACCACCGGCGAGCTGCGGTCGCTATGAACCACCAGCACCACGCTATCGACAAAAGTTGAAATAATGCTGGCGTCGACAAACGAACTGGCCGGTGACGAATCGATGATTACGTAATCGAATTGTTCGCCCAGCGTCTTCAGCAAACGACGCATCTCGGGGGAACCCAAACACCCGGCCGGATTTTCGGGGATTGGTCCGCTGGTCATTAACTTCAGGTTGGGTAACGGTTCATGCGCCAGGATTAATGAATCAAGTTCCTCGTGGCCATTCAAATAAGTCGTCAGCCCCTTCGAGTTCGGCACCTGGAAATGACTGTGAACGCGCGGCCGGCGCAGATCGCAATCCATTAACAACACGCGTGAGCCACTCTGCGCAAAGGTAACCGCGGTATTTATCGCGGTCGTTGTCTTTCCTTCAAACGGGCTGCCGGAAGTGACCAGGATGGTGCGCGGCGCCGCCGCATCACCAAACAGCAGAGACGCTCGCAGGTGCCGGTAGGCTTCCGCCGTCGGCGACCGGATATCGCTGGTTAATTGCAATGCGTTTCGTAATGCCGGCTGCCAGAGTCGAGCCATCACTCGCTGCGCGAACGAACTGCGGCCGGTGCCTGCCGGAATCAGCGCCAAGGTAGACAGCGAGGCATACCTGAATACGTCATCCGCAGAGTTCATCGACCGGTCGAATTGGTGCAGCAATACCGCCAACCCGATGCCGGCCATCAGCGAAACAAGAAAAGCAATAAAGATTCGACTTCCGCGCGCCGGACCCACCGGACTCGTCGCCGTCACGGCGGGCGTGACGATGCCGACGTGCGTCGATTTATCCAGCGCCTTCATCTGCATTTCCGTCTGGCGCTGAATCAGCATGTTATAGACCTGGCGATTCGTCTCGATCTGTTGGTTGACGCTGGAAAGCTGAACTTCATCCTGAGTCTGATTGTTAGCAGCGGCCTGCTCCTGGAAGTACGCGCTGCGCACCATTGCCTCATGGGAAATCGCGGCATCCAGTTTTGCTTTCAGGGATGCGACAGTTTCGCGTGAGCTCTTCAGGATGTCCTCACGAATTTGCCGAATCTCGGCGTCGACGCGCTTTACCTCCGGCCATTCAGCCGTATAAATCTCGACCAGCGAAGCACGCTTCTGCTCTAACTGATGCAGGGTCGCGCGCATTCCGCGAATCTCTTCATTGTCCTTGGCAGCCGCCAGGGTAGAGGCGTCGCTGCTGGTATTAGCGCTCTGGTAAACGGCCTCGATGTTCTTGTGATCATTTTCGGCATCAAGCAGCTGGGACTTAAGTCTATCCAAACGTTCAGTCGTCAGGTTTCGCCCACTACCTTTTTCCAACGGCAGGTTGTGACTCTTCAAGTAATTCAGCCGGTCGTCTTCCTGCTGTTTGATCTTGGTCTGCAGCTCGGCGATTTGCCGGCCCAGCGTGTCGGCAGCATCCTGCGAGCCCTTGGTCTCGTAATCGTTATTGTCGGTGACAAATGTTTTCGTCAACGCGTCGACGATCTGCATTGCGAGTTGCGGATCCGTATGCGTCATGCCTACCGAGACGAGACTCGTTCCGTCGATCGGCTGAACCTTCAGCCCGGCCTGCACGGCGCTGACATAAGGCTGTAGTTCACTGAGACGCGCCGGACTCAGATTATTGACGTCGCCTTCATCCGTGTTTGGGGGCTGGTTCGTCGTTCTTGCCGCGGCTGATCCTTCCCCTCGACGCGAGAGTAGAGTCTTCAGCTCGGACCACACACCGGGCCGCTCTGCAGGTCTCAGGAACTTCGGGTTCCGATCAAGATGAAGTTTCAGCACTACTTTCCGAATCAGGTGCGGGTTACTGAGCAGCCGGATTTGAGTGTTTTGATAATCGTAATTGTTGTACGAACGGAAGACGGTTCCCTGCGTGTCTTCCATGTAAGCGTATTCCTTCGTGTCCAGCTGGAGAGTCGCGGTCGATTCGTAAATTGATGGTTGTCGCAGCACATAAAGCGCGACAGCCGAAGTGGAGATCACCACCAATGTGAGCACCAGCCACTTTCGCTTGAGCACCAGCGAGACATATTCGCGCAAGCTGCGCTCAGTGGTTCGCGCCTCAGTGGACACAACGAGGCTGCGCTCCAAATTCTCGGAACTGCGCGAACGTAGAGAAAGCAGACTGATGTCAGGCGAAGACATTCAAATGGCGGGGCAGGGATTTTTAACTACTAAGAGGCAAGACGATTCTATTGATAGGTATATCTCTTGGCAACACCAATTTTTTCGCATCAAAACTCGATCTACACGTCGACTTTCTATGTAATAACAACATTACCGTTAGAAGCGACAGGTGCGCTTGCTGCTAATGCCCTATGCGCGTCCGTGCAAAGTGTTTATCGTCGATTGCATCATTCCGAGACCACCGTCTTAGCAGATCGAAAGGTTGCGAGACGCTCTAATAAACGCGACGGACGGAGCCACAAACGACCTGCGGCATGCCCGCACGTGATGGTGCAGGGCGAGGTGAGAAGGACGCAATGCCGGCACTTCATTTCTTGCAATTGCGCTCACACGCGCGACGCATCTTTCAGAATTCTTGCGCTTGCGCAGCATTAGTTTTGTGAATCGTTATAGAGGCCTGCCCGCCGCTAATGCGGCTCTTCGTTTGCGCTGATTCACGACGACTTCTTACTAGCAAGGAGGGGAGAGATGAAAAAATTATTTGCAGGCATCCTGACCTTGGCCTCTTTCGTATTTGTCGGATCGTGGAATTCAACAGCTGTGGCGAATGCTGCAGCGTTTGGCAAGCCGCAAGTTCGGATTCAAATCGGACAGCGGCGCTATCGTGAGCGGCGTTATCGTGATTGGGATCGCGCGCGCGGAGACCGGGTCGGTTATAGCCGCACGTTCACGCGGGACGTTCAGCGAGGGTGGCGTCGGTATCGTGAGACTTACCAAATGCGCTATCTACCGAACGGGCGAACGCAAACCGTTCTCATCAGTCGTGTGCGGTTGAATTAGCAGTTGTTAACGATTGATTCTGATGAGCGCCGCGCTGGGCATTAGTCCAGTGCGGCGTTCTTTTTTTGGCAGTTGATTGAGGCGGTACGCGAACAGGAGCGACTGGAAAGCCTTCGTCACCCGGTCGATCCGAACCCACCCGCGCCCCGCGCCGTCTCGGTCAGGTCTTCGGCCCACTGCGCGGCGGGCGTGATTATCTTTTCGATTATCAGCTGACAGATTCGCGTCTGCGCCGGTAGTTCAACCGTCTCTTCACTCGTGTTGTACAGTAGGCATTGAATCTCGCCCCGATAGTCGGAATCGATCACACCGGCCAGGACATCGATTCCCTGCGTCGTGGCAAGTCCCGAACGCGGCGCGATGCGTCCGTAATAGCCTTCGGGTATCGCCACGGCCAATCCCGTGGGCACGAGCAGGCGTTGCCGCGGCCCTAAAGTAACTGCGTCGATCGAATGGAGATCAAGACCGGCGGAGGTCGCGGTCCCGCGAGCCGGAAGCAGCGCGCCGGCGCTGAGCTTTTTGAAATTCAATACCTGCATGATTCGTTGTTGACCACATCTCAGACTTATTGGAATAGGGCGAGCTAATTTACAACATCCTGACACTGGTTGGAGAAGAATTTCTCACCAGCCCGAACGCGGGGAATTTCGCCAGTGCCCTCGCTTTTCGGCCGCGCTGCTGCCAGCTATTAACCAAGTGGTTTCGGCGATCGCCGCGCAAGTTAAGCAAAACTGATTCGTTCATTGCCATGAGGAGGCGAACAACCCTTGAAACCGGACCGGCAGTCTAAGGTCCGAACATCACTGGGAACCAATCTCGTAGCCCTAGCGACTAAGCTACCGGTTCAATGGCAGCCGATATTGCGATACCGCCCGCGTTTCCGAGACAAACTCGAAAGTAAATCATGACGACCAAACCCCGTTTCTCCGTTCAACTACGCCGGGCGCTTCGCACTGCGCGTTTCATTTTCTCCATCAGCCTGTTACTGGCAGCAGTCGCGTTACTCGCCTTTCTCTTTCAGATCTCAGGTTTGAGATCGCCGGTTGTGTCGGCGCAGCAGCAGCCGGATTACCAGCAACTCAAGGCACAGGCGGAAAAGCTTTTTGCCGATGGGTCTTACGCGCGCGCGCATGAGTTATACGCGAAGGTCGCGAAGCCCGGCCTCTCGACGGAAGAATCACGCTGGGTTGATTTTCGTCTGGCTGACACGGCATGGCGGGCTCAGGCCGCGACCGAAACCAGCGACAACACAAAATTCGAAGAAGCCCAGAAGCAGCTCGAGGAACTCATTCGCACGCACGACAAGCAGGACGATCGTGACTTTATCTGGGCCGAGGCGCACGAGTCGCTGGGCGATTTCTTTTGGGCCCGGCGAAACTCGACGAATTGGGGCGGCGCCTGGCCGCATTATCAGCAGGCCCTCGATTGGTGGGCCGGCCAACGCGAACTCGATCGCGCACGCGATCGTTATCTCAAGATCGTTTTCAAAGCCGCCGAGGCGCCTCGCTTCATCGAGTATTACTTCTACACCTACTTTGGTAACTACATTCCGCTCGACGTGTTGGAAAATGCCCTGAAGATCAGCAACGTCGAAAACGATCGCATCCATCTGCACTACCTCATCGCCATGACGATGCGCTACACCGGTGGTGATTGGGAGCAACGACAGCGCATCCCCGACGAATTTGAAGAAGCCCTGAAGTCGGGAAAGAAATCCGACTGGTACGACGATGCGCTTTTTTATTACGCCGAATGGATGAACAGCACCGGCACCATTCGCCAGCTGGATGAAAGTAATTGGTCGCAGGAACCTGACTATCCCAAAGCTTTGGAACTGTATCGCCGTCTGACCCGCGAGTTCGTCAAAGGCGAAACCCGTTACTACGACCAGGCAATCGAGCAGATCAAGAACATCACGCAACCAACGCTCGGCATTGCCGTCTCGAATATTTTTCTGCCGGATTCCGAGCTGCAGTTCGGTCTCGAAGCGCGCAATCTGAAACAGGTCAACTTCGTTCTGTCCCGGGTCGACCTGACGCGGGACATCCGCTTCATCAACACGTCTGACGATAACCAGGACGAGGTTGAAGGCGAGGGCGACGGTGACAACAGCTGGGTTCGCCGGCTGCGCCCGCTGGGCCCACCGGCCAAGACCTGGACCCGGAATCTGAGTGAAAAAGGCGAGCACAAACCTGTCAGCGAGCAGGTGCGCATCGACGGCAAGTTGACTCCCGGCGCTTACCTGCTCGAAGCCAAAAGCGGCGCGCTATCGTCGCGGGACGTAGTGCTGATCACCGATGCCACGATCGTTTTGAAAACTTCCCCGAAGCAGGCCCTGGTCTATTTCTGCAACGCGTCGAACGGCGCCCCGATTCCCAATGCCCGGGTCGCGATCTGGGAAAGCTTCTACACGAATAACAAGTGGCATTGGCGCAAATCGATCGTCACCACCAATGCTGAAGGCCTGGCGCCGGCAAGCTTGAAGAGCATCGACAGCTCGCGCAGCGTTTTCGTATCGGCCGTCAGCGGTGACCGCCAATCATTTGCCGGCGGTTATGCCAATAGTTATGCGACCGGCGAAGACGCGTGGAAGATTTATGCTTTTACCGATCGCCCGGCCTACCGGCCGAAGGAAAGCGTGCAGTGGAAATTCATCGCCCGGCGTTCCGGCAATGGCGCCTACTCAACTCCGGCCAACCAGATCGTCGAATATCAAATCACCGATCCGCGCGGCACGAAGGTAACCGAAGCGAAAGTCACCTTGAATGCCTTCGGCAGCGCGTGGGGTTCGCTTGATCTCGGCGAACAATTGCCGCTGGGCGAATACAACATTCAATTCTGGGACGACGGCCGTCACAACAGCATCGGCAGCGCCCGGCTGTTTCGATTGGAAGAATACAAACTGCCGGAGTTTAAGGTCGCGGTAAAAACTCCCGAGGCCGACGGCAAAAAGAAATCGTTTCGTTTAGGCGAAAAGGTCGAGGTCAATATCCAGGCCGATTACTACTTTGGCGGCCCGGTCAGCAACGCTTCGGTCGAAGTGCTGGTCTATCAAAGCCCGTTCTATCACTACTGGTACCCGAACCGCGACTATGCGTGGTACTACGAGGATTTCGATTCGCAGCGGCGCAGTTACTACGGCGGCGGTTCAGTGATCAAGCGCGAGACGATCAAGACCGACGCCACCGGCAAGGCAAAACTCACCTTCGACACGCCGCGCGAAAATTACAACCAGGATTTTGAGTATCGCATTGAAGCGCGGGTGACTGATTCGTCGCGTCGCGAAATCACCGCCAGCGATACGGTGCGCGTGACCCGCCAGCGCTACTACGTCTACCCGCGGCCGCAAAGAAATATCTACCGGCCGAAGGACAAAGTTGCCGTCGATATCAAGGCCCTCGACGCCAACGAGCAACCCGTAACCACGGAAGGCACGGTCAAGGTCACGCGCGACTTTTGGTACGAGATCTGGATCGATCCTGCAGGCCGCGAAATCAAAGGCGATGAACTGCGTCTGCTGCGTGAGAAGAATCGGACGTTTCCCCCGCCGGCAACGAAAGGTCAGCGGCCCTGGCGCTTGAAGTTTCAGGGCTATCAGCATGACGACATTCTGACGCAAACGTTGAAGACCGACGGCGACGGCGCGGTGCAATTGAACTTCACGCCCGAACGCGACGGTTACTACCACATCGCTTGGCAAAGCAGTCAGGGCAAAGACCGGCGCGATCGTTTCCTGCCGCCGGTGAAAGCGGAAACAACGGTTTTCGTCGCCACCAACGCAACTACCGAACTTGGCTACCGGCCCGGGGGTGTCGAGATCGTCGTCGATAAAGATACTTTCCGCGCCGGTCAGACTGCGCCGGTGATGATTTCAGTGCCGACCAACGATCGCTACGTTCTGTTCAGCGTCGAAGCGGATGATCTTTTCAGTTATCAACTGCTGCACGTGACCGGAACGGCGAAGCTCGTCGAACTGCCGATTCGCGAACAGCATGTGCCGAACATCTTTCTTAACGCCGCCATGGTGAGTGACGAGCAGATGTTCGTCGATCAAAAACAGGTTGTCATTCCGCCCGTGAAACAGTTCCTGACCGTGGAGGTGAAAGCCGATCGCGAACAGTATCAGCCTCAGGAAGAAGGATCGCTTTCAATCACGACGAAGGATGCCGACGGCAAGCCGGTCGCTGCGGAGGTGGCCCTGGGGATATTCGACGAATCGGTCAAATATATCCAGACCGATTACGCCGGAGATCCACGCCAGTTTTATTACGGCGCCAAACGATCCGATAACGTCCAGACCCTCAGCACGTTCAATCACAAGTCGTACGCCACGCTGGTCCAGAACAAGCGCGGCGATCTGATCAACAAGAAAGAAGTTGGCCAGGAAGAAGACGACGAACGAAAGGACGTAAATGAAATCGCCGGCGGTGAAGGTGCAGGTCTGGCTGGAAGACGCCGGGGGCAGGAGGCTGAGTTTGGCAAGAACGCCGGGCCCGTCGCTTCTGACAGCATCCGACTCGACGGCGTGGCCAAGGCAATGCCCGCTAGCCGCGTGGCCACCATTCAGGAACTGCCGCCGCCGGCGCCGGCCGGCTCGCCGGCAGAGCAGGAACCGGCGGTTCAGGTGCGCAGCGATTTTCGCTCGACAATTCTTTGGCTGCCTGACGTGAAGACTGATGCCGCCGGCGCCGCCATGGTGAAAGTGAAATATCCCGACTCGCTGACAACCTGGCAAACCACCGCGCGCGTCGCGACCACCACAAATCAATTCGGCATTGGCAACGCTTCAACTCGCACGAAGCAACCCTTGATCGTCCGTCTACAGGCGCCGCGCTTTTTTGTCGTGGGCGATCAGGTCACCGTCTCAGGCGTCATCAACAACAACACCGACCAACCCATGCGGGTCGCGCCGAAACTCGACGCGGAAGGGCTCACCGTTACCGGCCTGGTCTTCGAAGGCAAACCAGTGAAAGGCGAAGTCGGCCCGGTCGAGGTCAAGGCCAACAGCGAAACGCGCGTTGATTGGCTCGTCAATGTCACACATGCCAGTACCGCAAAGCTGAAGGTCGAAGCTCGCGCTGAGAAATATGCCGATGCCATGGAGAAAAGCTTCACGATTTACGACCACGGCATCGAGAAATTCGTGTCGCGCTCCGGCAAGATGCGCGGAGACAGCGTCGCCGTCACCCTCGATATCCCCAAAGAACGCCGGCCTGACTCAACAAAGCTGACTGTTCAGATCGCGCCGAGCATGGCCACGACGATGCTCGATGCCCTGCCTTATCTGATTGATTATCCGTACGGCTGCACCGAGCAGACTATGAGCCGTTTTCTGCCGGCGGTAATCACCACGAAGACGCTGCGCGATCTCGGCCTGAAGCCAGAGACGGCGATGAATAAGATTTTCGGCGGCATCGAACCATCGACCGCAGCCGCGACTCATCCCAAGGGCAAGCACGACCTCAAAGAGCTTGATGAGATTACCAGGCAGAGTCTGGACCGGCTTTACAATTTCCAACACGCCGATGGCGGCTGGGGTTGGTGGAAAGACGGCGATAGCGATCACTTCATGACTGCCTATGTGGTCTGGGGCATGACCCTGGCCCGGCAGGCGGGCATCTCAATTAAGCCGGAATCGCTGGCTCGAGCCGCCAGTTATCTCGACAAAGAACTCGTGGAAGAAGAGGCGAGTTATGATCAGCAAGCGTGGATGCTGCATGCGCTGGCTGCTTACCAATCGTCCGAAAAGCACGCTGCCGGCGACTTTCAGGGCAAGGCTTTCAATAATCTCTGGACCAACCGCGACAAGTTGAATGCTTACACTCGTTCGCTGTTGGCCCTGTCCGCACATTATTTCGGTTATCAGGAGCAGGCCCGCACCTTGATCGCGAACCTCGAAAACGGGGTGAAGATCGATATCAAGCCCGACACTTCGATTGTGCAGCGTGGCGGTCAGTCATCAGATCCTTCCGTCATCGGGACGGCGCACTGGGGTGAGGACGGCATCTACTGGCGCTGGTCAGATGGCGGAGTCGAAGCTACCTCGTTCGCGCTGCGGGCGTTGCTGGCGATCGATCCGCAGAACAAGCTGATCGAGCCGGTGACTAACTGGTTGATCAAGAACCGTCGTGGGGCTCAATGGAGCAACACGCGCGACACGGCGATCGTGGTGATGACGCTCAACGATTATCTCCGCATCACCAAAGAGATTTCGCCGCAGCTTGGCTACGAACTGTTGGTTAACGGAAATTCGGTGGCCAGCAAAACGATCACTGCCGACGAGGCGCTCAGCGCGCCCAGTCAATTCGAAATCTCCCGCGAGTTGTTACGCGACGGCGCGAACGAGATCACCATCAGGCGCACGAACGGCAGCGGACCGGTTTATTTTTCCGCGCAGGCAAAGTTCTTTAGCCTGGAAGAACCGCTGACGCCCGCCGGCAATGAAATCTTCGTCCGCCGTCAGTACTTCAAACTGGTAAATCATCAGACGCTGTTGAAGGGCTTTGTCTCGGAACGAGTGCCTTTGAACGACGGCGAGACGGTGCAAAGCGGCGAACGCGTCGAAGCCGTGATTACCGTCGAAGCCAAGAACAACTATGAATATCTGTTGTTCGAAGATTTAAAGCCGGCCGGTTTGGAAGCGGTGCAGATCCGGAGTGGCGAGAATCTCTATGCCCGCCAGCTCAAGTCGGGCGCTTTGAAGAGCAAGAACTCGACGCTGATGAATTTCAACTCAAACGTCGACTTCACCGGCGAATCACGCTGGGTGTACCAGGAGCTGCGCGATCGGAAAGTCGCGCTCTTCATCGATCATCTGCCGGAAGGCATCTGGCAAATCAGTTACGAAATGCGCGCGGAAAGCCCCGGCACGTTTCACGCGCTGCCCGTGCTGGGCCAGGCTATGTACGTGCCCGAGATTCGCACGAACGGAGGCGAGGTGAGAATTAAAGTCGTCGATTAAAATCAACCGCGTTGAAATCAATTACGAAGAGTCATCGCTCGAGCGAATCGCGGCAAAAACGTGCCGTAGGCACAGAATGTTTATAGAAAGGAGTCGCTCGCATAGCTATAAACATTTCCCGCGCTGCGGCGATGATTTAGTTCGCATCTTTCAGAGAACTAATCGACGGACTTCGCGGCAACCGGGACTCGTATGAACTTACCGTCGGTCAATCAACAGCGCGCCGGAACTGTTTCGCTTTTCGGACTGCGGAGAGCCAGCCTGCAGGACGGTCAACACGGCGGCAACGGTCTCACCTTCGTATTGGACATCACCAACATCATCGACAACCTCGTGCTCGACAGTGGTGTCGATCTGAATTCACTCGATGTCAGGGTGATGCCCAATCAATCAGTCGCGGATGCAGCCGACATCACCATCGGCCGGATCAGCATCTATCGCCAACCGAGTCAGTGACGCGTGCGCGCAAAGAATCTCGTCACTGTTTAGGTGGAGTGCGTGGAAACTCTGATGAGGTTTTCAATAACGAGTTAGAACCTGGAACCGACACTCCAGTTTCTTCTAGTTCATGAAATTCCGCCGACGAACCGCTCTTGCAATTTTCCATAATCGACGAGCTCAAGTTCTGATTGTGAACTGCCTTTCAGCGTTCCTCGCCGACCTACTAAACCGCCCGGTGGTGCACACAACCAACATGTGGTGGGAATTTTCGGACAGAATCTCCTTCAGTCACGCTCATTCTGACTGATCGCCTTTCCTTGCCTTTTGCTTATACATCGATAAGACTTGAACGCCGAGCAAACTCAACCAACTCTCGACGCCGAACAGCCTTTCCCCTTAACGTTCGACCAATCAAGGCGGTACCGATCAAGAGAGGGCCCAACATGCGCTTAACCGACTTTATCGTGCGTAACAAGGAAGCCATTCTGGCGGAATGGGAGGCGTTTGCCGCTGGCCTGCTTCCGGCCGCGACGGGTATGACATCGCTTGCATTGCGTGACCACGCAGAACAAATTCTGGAGGCTGTGGTGAAAGATCTGTCCACGCCCCAGACCAGGGAAGCTCAGGCCCAAAAATCCAAGGGTAACGCACCCCAACTTCCGGGAGCTCCCGAGACAGCAGCACAAACGCACGCCGTGATGCGGGCGCGAAGCGGCTTTGACATCAATCAACTGGTCGCCGAGTACCGCGCGTTGCGCGCCGGCGTCCTTCGCCTTTGGATGGACGCGTGCCAGCCTGGTGAGATTAATCTTGATGATGTGGGCCGTTTCAACGAGGCCATCGACCAGGCAATTGCCGAATCGGTTCACTTTTTCAGTATACAGGTGGATCAATCCCGGAACCTGTTGCTAGGCATGCTGGGTCATGATATGCGTAACCCGCTAAACACCATCCTGATGACGGCCAAGTACCTGGCGGCGCTAAATGCGGGTGACCGCGTATCGGATGCCGCCTCGCGCCTGATCAGCAGCGGCGCTTCGATGAAGGCACTGCTGGATGACTTAACTGATTTCAATCGTACTAAGTTGGGTTTGGGTATTAAGGTCGCCCCAGTCGCACTCGACTTAGGGCCAATGCTTACCGATGAGCTGGAACAATTGCGTGGGGCGCACCCAGGCCGGCAAATCGAATTGGAAATTGCAGGCGACACTCGAGGCTTCTGGGACGGGTTACGTGTGCAGCAGTTGCTCCGCAACCTGGTTATGAATGCCATCAAATATGGAGCACAAGATGCGCCGACCCATGTGGTGTTTACCGGTGAGGCAGCGAACATTACCATTGAGGTGAAGAACAGTGGGCTGGCGATTGGGAAAGAGGATTTAGACCATATCTTTGATCCGCTCAGACGAGGAGTTGTGCAAGACGGCGATGATGGCGAGTCGGGACTCGGTCTTGGATTATATATCGTACGCGAGATTGCCCAGGCGCACGGGGGAGAAGTGACCGTGCGATCCGATCACGGCGAAACCGTGTTCGCCGTCCGCCTGCCCCGCCGCAATTAGTTCTTGATAAGACAACGCGAAAGCATACACAAGAGTTCCGTGCAGCCCGCCACGATCGCTTCTCGCGTCAATCTCAACGGTTATAGGCAGTGCACTAACTATGACAGCTTCTAGGTTCTCATAGTTCATGAAATCTCGCCGACGAAGATACAACAACTTACAAGACTTTTCTCATAGTTAATGAGTCCGGATTCTCATAGTTAGTGATATTCTGCTATTCATTCACCGTTGTTCGTGAAACCCGCCGACTGGATAACGAAGAGTAAGACACGACAGAGACTGAGGTTTAGGCCATGCGCCTAACAATTCTCTGTGACAATAATCTCGCACTTCTTTAGTGCAAATATCTGGAGCGTATGCGCTGGTTTTTCGGGTTACGCCGATGTCTCCCAAGTTATTTTCCTGTGGGATGTTTCAGGCCGCAGGAACGCAACCCACTTAAGTATTTCGCCGTAGTTCAAGTATCGTCGGCCGAACCTTGGCTTTGTATATAGCCTGCGGGCAAGAAGCCGCCTCCGACGCATTGTCTTACCGATCGCGCTCGAACGAACCCGCTTGTCATAAGTTGAGAAGGAGAAATCATTCGATCTAATCGCGTAATTTGCTGATTGTGCAGCAATCACTCCTAGAGCAAGAGCAGACGTGATCCCTTCGCCAAACAAAGGATCGACCCCGGCCGCATCTCCTGTTAGTAGGACGCGGTCCACGCCGCATCGCGCGCGCGGCTCATAGCGCAGGAGGGGGTGTGATTTTTGTTCGAAACGACTTGCGTCTATGCCGTGTTCCCCGAGCCATTCGGCAAAGGAATCTCGCAGCTGGAACGTTTCGTCTTTCCTGAATGGCGCGGCCATGATTCCCAAACTTATGATTGGCGGCACGTTTGAAACCGTGGGAAAGACCCAACAGTAGCCGGGAACACCTCGACTTATTACACTCAAATCGAAAATCGCCATATTATCGGAGAAACCTGGGATGTCCGCTTCGCTAAGCGGGACAAAAGTCTCAATTGCGATCATTAGCCGCGCATCGCGTCGGAGACGCACGAGGCTACGTACAGTGCTATTCGCGCCATCGGCGCCAACAACAATCTTAGCTCGATATTCGTTCTTCGAAGTTCTTACGATGATCTCACGCGTTGTGCGGGTTATGGCCTCAACGCCTTCTCCGTCCCTAGTGACAATTCCACGTCGACGGACCGTTTGAAATAGAAAGTCGTCGAATTGATCTCGGCGAACGACGCGAAAATGATCCGGATGCCTAACAGTTAGACATCCCGTAGGAAGAAGGAACTTGGAGATATGAACAGCGTGGGAAGGCAAGTCGACCTGCACGCCCAATCGTCTTAATACGATCTCGGCGTCTTTGATCAGTCCGCCTGCGCATAATTTCGGACGAGGAAAAACGGCCCTATCCAAAAGTAGGACCCTGTTGGCGATTCTTGAATCCAAATTAGCCAACTCAAGAGCGGCAGCACAGCCCGACGGACCTGCTCCAACGATTATGATCTCAAAGTCTTGCACGAACGAGTTTCCCACCTTCGAGGCTTCTTAATCGGCTGGGAGAAGCGCAGGCACCCAGCCACGACCCAGTAGGCGCCTGATAGCTTGGTCTGAAGATCTTGACCTGCGCCAATTCGGCATAATAGGCTGAGCCAGTCCGAGAAGGAAATCTGCAAAACTGTGGCTCGAAGGTCGATTGTTAGGCCTTGGGGACAATATGGCATCCAAGAAAATAGTTGAAAAAGCAAAAGAGTCTTTGACGAATGAATCAGCCGAGTATGTAGACCAATACTTCAAGGCACTGCTAGAGAATTTCCATCGTCTGGACGAAAAATATCATCGTTCCCTTTTTCTTCTATTATTCTCAATAGCGTCGTTTGAACTGCTAGCGCACACGTCGATAGTAGAAGCAGCAGTCGGGCCGTTTAAACTGAGTGATCTCGGGCTGCTTCAGAAATATTTCCCACTGGTAACTGCCTACTCGTACTGTTCGATGAGTTCGCTGGGCGTTATGCGACAACATATGCGGGACCTCACGCCCGCCGTGGTGACAATCAACCATGAATCCGTTGCTAAAAATTCACTCGATATCTTTCTTCAACCACATTCGTTATTCCATTCATCGGAAACCAGCCAAAAGTTCTCGTTTGGCATTCTTTCTAAGACCTTCCTCCACATTGAGGCAGTTTTTGTGTTGGCTTTAATGGTTGGCCCCGTCGCTTTTCTGGGGCGCGCTTTTTATCATTGTTTCGTGGCATTCGGTTTTAGAGACATAAACCTGTGGGTGTCATTAATTCTATCCTTCGCTTTCGTGGTTCAGGCTGTATTGATCTTTGTTCATTATTTTCGAGATATGTACGTGATCGGATCCGCAAATCGACTCGAGCAGGACAATGGGGAGAGTTGAGGCGACAATTAGCGCAGTGAACAGTCGTTTGTTGCCAGGCTTCCTACTCGAATTAAGCGAGAACTAAAACCAGTGCCAACGCCGCCGACAAGAAGGGCGCCTTACTACTGGGGTTTATTGCTCAGATCTGGTGCCCTACAAGGACGCGAGGCGCACAATCAGTATTTGTCTGCGTGATCGGTCTCCTTTGCCTGTGGTCAACAAATGAATAGGAGAGGATGTGCAAGCTGGCGGTTTTCCGTTGTCTCGACTTTGTTTTAGGGCCATAATGCACCCGACCTCAAATCCACAAGTTTTTTTGGGGGTCTTGGCTTTACCCACACTGTTAAGATCGAGGAATTGTTGTGCTCCTACTCCGCGCGATACTGCGACTCATAAGGTTTAGCACTTCGCTTCTCTGCGTTTTGGCAATATTCCTTCCGCTATTAGCTAGAACCAGAAATCTCGCTTTAAGCATTAGTGAAGCAATCCCTTTACTTTTCATTTGCATGTGCACATTTATTGCGAATGACTTGGACGATATCGAGAGAGATCGCATAAACCATCCCGATCGGCCGCTGCCCGCAGGTCATCTCACCGGGGAATTTGCCGCGATTCTTTTTTTCGTTTCGCTGGGCTTGGCACTTTTTTTGACGAGATATCTGGTTCCGCAGGACATCGCCTTTTGGTACTACGGCCTAATTACACTAACGATCAGCTACCGATATGTAGTTGCATTTTTGCCAAGTGTCAAAACTGTCTACACGGCGATCGGGAGTTCGATACCGCTTTTGCTAATCGCGACTTCATATCCTCATGAGCAGAAATTGAGAGTTGCCGCAGCTTCCGTTTTTCTTTTCATATTGGCGCGAGAAATATGCGGAGATCTCCAAGACAGATCGGGAGACGCGGCCTCATTCATGCACCGGTTTAGTCCCTCATCCCTAGCCGTTACCGCATTTATACTTCAAGTGTTGGGATTGGTTTTGCTGGCGTTCCAAACGACCAAGCGAGGAGATGTCATCGCTCTGACATCGATGACACTGTTGCTTACATTGTCGAGCGTCTATTGGTTCAAGCTCGCGCGCTATCGAAGCGCAACTCTTCTAATGAAAATACAGTTGTTTGTAGGTCTTTATTTCCTGATCTGAACATTGAAGACGACCGTTGTCTCAGCCGCTGATTCTTACGACGGTTTAATGATGGCCCCTTGTCCAGGAGATTCACCTCATGTCCAGCCCACCACAGACTGAAAATCTACTGCCGTCCGAGGCATATCGGGAAGCCACCAGTTCGCTTGTTTACAGGCTGTCCGAGTTGATGTTCGGAAGTCTATTGGCCGCCTATATCTTGGGCTTCGTTGGGGCAATTGCTGCTGCTCAGGGACTTCAACTTTCTCTACACGGCCCTCTTGGAGTCGGGTTGCTCGCAACGCAATATATTTGCGTGTCAATAATGTTTACCTACCTTACCACTAGCTTTTATCTCACGTATCACGTGGGAATCCTGACACTGCCGAAATTACCTTTCGATAGTATTGGGGGGGATTTCAGGATCGCTGTTTTTCAAGCTGTATTTTTCGGATTGTCGTTGCTCCAGCCTGCACTATTTCCCGTTTTATTAGGACTGAATATTTTCATATCCGGCCATCGTAAAAATAAGGAATACAAACGTGTGGAGGAGGATTTATTCAACCACAGTTGTCCCCGAAAACGTCGCGACGACTCCAGTGATTTACCACGATTTCGTAAGGCACTTACGAAGTATTTGCGCAACAATTCGAGGCTGTCGCCATGGGCGCCGATTGGACCAGGCATTAAGAGTGTTGGGTGGGCATCGTTCATTTTTGGTGTAATTGTAATCGGTGTATGTTTCGCATTTGAGGCCGGCAAGATTGCGCCTCCAAACTTCCTCTTCGTCATCGTAGAGTCGCTGAAAAACAACTCGGTTTTGCCGACGCGTCTGAGTGAATGGTTGGCACAGATTCTTCTAACTCCTTGGGGGTTAAGGCAAATTGTGGTTACGGCTGAGGTGCTAATCGCTACAATTTTTGTCTCTTGGCATGTGCGAAAGGTTTTGAAACGACACGCGGACTTCGTCGGATTTTCACCGAACGAACCTCACGGAATAGACACAGAGTTTCAAGCGTTACCAGTTGAGGCGGAAAAATTATGCAAGAACTTATTCGGTCAAAGTTAGATATGCGAGCAAAAAACCTTAAGCTGTACATTCAGTTAATTTGATTAGAGTATCTCAACTAAACTCATGCTACTTCATCAGAATGCAAACGACCTCTTCGCAAATGCACAACACCTAGCGACAAACACACCCGAAGAAAGAGTCGTCTTGGTGAACGAACGCGACGAAACAATAGGAATAGAAGAAAAGACCCGAGCCCACGTACTCGGGGCTCTACATCGAGCTTTTTCGGTATTTATTTTTAACACTGCAGGCCATCTACTGGTGCAGAGAAGGGCACTGACGAAATATCATTCGCGTGGCCTGTGGTCAAACACGTGTTGCGGTCATCCCCGCCCCGGGGAAACCATTGCACACGCTTCGCGTCGACGACTCAGAGAGGAAATGGGATTCGAATCGAACTTGAACGAGGTCTTTAGTTTCCTTTATCGCGCTAATCTTGAAGATGGGTTAATTGAAAACGAATACGATCATGTTTTGGTCGGCTCTTTCGAAGGCGTTCCGAACCCCGACCCGTCGGAGATCTCTGAATGGAGGTGGATGGATTTGGAAACGCTACGAGTGGACCTTAAGAGGCACCCCGGGGAGTATACGTATTGGTTAGAGCTTTCTCTTGACCGTTTTCTTCAAGTCATACCATTTCTGAAAGTCGGCAAATCCTCCTAAACACGGCTCATGATTCTCTCACACATTATTGCGGCGTTTAGTGCCGTCGTATACTCATTCCGATACGCAGGGGCGCTTGCGATCTCTCGAGGTGAGCGTGTTCGCTACGCTAAGAAATCAATTCGTCTCGCGCTTTGTTATGCGGGTTTCGGAACTCCCTGGAATCTTAAGGAAGCTTGGAAGGCGGGGAAGGCAGCGCTTCTATCTTGCGCCTATGACGTCGTAACGGATTGGCGACATTTTGACAAGGAAGCTCGCAGCGCTTTTGAGAGCGTCTTAGCTGACTCGTCGCAAGTTGAGCTTCAGAACTTGGCAATGACATTATACGACAAGGATTGGAGCAATCAGCTCTCCGCCGACGGCCTTGAACGCGGAGCGGTAGCGCTCGAATTCATTCTCAAGACCATGGAATGTGAAAGGCAGCGAGCGACAACGTGGGGCGATTTGAACAAGCTCGGTGAACTTCTGCAGATTGTAGATGATGTGTTTGATTGCGAGGACGACTTGGCCGCCGGCGATCAAAACTGCCTCACAACACCCAACCGGACTGCTCACCTTACACGACTCCTCGAAGATCTAAGTCGCGAAAATTCTCAGCGATTATTCGGGCAACGTTCTGTGTTGGCCTCTGCTATTGCTCATGCAAGAAAGAAGGCCACAAAATTACTCTCAAACTGGCAAGAGAGTGGTAGTTAATTAAGATATCCGTTATCCCTGCAGTTCGACTGAAAGATCCGTCAACCAGAGTTCACAGAAGGAGACCAAAAACGAGGGCGAAGGAGTCGTAGACTAAATTGCGCTCAGAAAGATGACTACTGTCTGTCACTATTCATCCCAAAGCTCGGCAACGCCTCAGATACAAGTAAACCGAGTTTATGCCGACGATGAATCCTTCCTTTACAAGTTAACGATGAAAAGGAGCCCCGGTCAGGTCAGCCGTTTGCCAGTCGGTTAATGCTCACGCCGCGGAGCGAGGCGCTTGTAAAGGCCGTTGAGTATCGTCACCGCGCCAGATCTAGCCGACTCAATCGAACACTTAGATGCCCTAATCACCCATCCGTTTGAGAGGGGGATCGGCGACCAATGGACATGCAGAACCGCGTCACAGTTCGCCAAAGGAATAAGAATGCCAACTGAATTGCTTGGGAGCATCCCCAAGCATATGCTGGCATTTTGCCTCGACTTTTAAGTCTCGTCCGGTAAAGCTCCTCAAAGTCTCCAATAAGGAATTCATCACGAAAAGTAAGCTCCACCAAAGCTCTTAGCCCAAGCGGCAGTTGCAACTGATCTAGCGCTAGACGGTGTCGCTCTTGAGACAGAGCGTTTCGATATTCCTGGAGAGCATTGTGATAGCGGATGGCAAGGGCCGTACCGTCTGGAACCTCAAAAGAGCCTTCCTCATGTAACCGAAAGCTTGATGCGAGTTCATGGTAGACATTGCGTACACTTAAGAGTGACCGCATACTTTCCGATGAGAGTTTCTGCTCGATAGCCTTAATTTCTTCCACATCTCTCTTTATACTTGACGCGAAATTCCACCGCCACATATGCGCCTCCGATCAATGGAGTTGTCGCCTCAACCATTCGGCAGCTGCGGCTAGCCCAGTTATTCTCAACCCTGCGCGCTTCAAACTGGGAGAAAGTTCTTTTAACACTTCGCACCATGCCCACAACCACGCACGTCTAGCGCCAAGCTTGTTAAGACGTTTTGCGTAAAGCTCACAGAAACAGCCTAAGGCGCACTCTTGTTGTTCTCTAGGGAGCAGAACAGAAAAAATCAGTTCCGCGTTTTTTGGAGGCTGATGGGACCCGCGCTCCCGTACGGTATGCTCAACAATGGCGGCATTCAAAACTCCACTTATGTTGTGAAGGAGTCTTGACAACGTGATCTCAATCTCCTCCTCGGTTAGGTAGGGTACAGACCTATAGTGCATTTCCCAGGGATAACCCTTCAGCGCTGCATTGAGCAAGAGTTGTTGACGGACGTTCTCGCAGCGGGCGTTTAGCTCTGCGTCAGAGATCCTCACCTTATGCAAAAGAGTGACCAATTCTTTCCACTTCTGAAGAGAATCTGGAGCAGGCGTCATACAGCACCTCCCGTGGACCACTCCATCGTCGGCACTAACTTTGATCTCACTGAACGTCGATCCTTCAAAGCCTGCCTCGCGCTTCCATCAACCCTGAAGTACTTCTTCGGACGCCCGCCTCTTACCGCGGTCGATTCTCCCACCCACGAGCTGATTGCACCTTTCTCTTCCAATCGGGAGAGGGCTGTGTAAAGGGCGCCAACAGAAGTGGGAGCACCAGCTTCTTCGAGTGCCTCATAAATACCAGCACCATATGCTTCTGGTCCTAACTTAATAATGGCCAGTAGGATCAACTCCTCGAAACTACCAAATGAAAAAGTTTGATTGGACATTGTCTCTCCTTGCTCTACAATGTAGACTCTACAATGCAGTGTTGTCAATATTGATCTGCAGATAGGCTTGGGGAACGCCTAACCCGCTTTTGCTTTTGCCGAATTACGCAAGGTGCGAAGGCAAACGTACACAGAGACAATACATGCGCTATACCCTTCCTTCGCCAATTGCTTATGAACTGTCGCTCCAGAGATCCGACTTCCCTTAACAGCAGCTTCATTCATTAACTCGCTTACACGTGGGGTTATTGCTTCGACGACTGGGCTTCGTCGCGGACCGGGGGGTTTGCCAAACCGCTGGGAACCGCCCTCGAGCGCCCGTTTTCTTTTGAAGGATTCACGCTGTTGGCGAACAATCTCAACATCATGTTTTGAAAACAGATTGTGCCCAAACCCGTCTACATTCGGTCCAGATACTGGCTTTAGTTCCCCCGATTCTGTCAGCCGAATCAGTTGCGTCTCGCCTAGGCTAAGCGTTGCACGAACATCAGCAGCCCCAACAAGGTTCTTCATTTTGGCAACTACTTTTTCTACATTGCTTTTCCAAAAGAAGCGTCTGCGATCACCGTCAACATGAACCACGGCGAGAGCGTTTGATTTCACAAGTCGCCCATTGAAGTTCGAGACAGATCTTCCCCACATCTGTGCTGCAATGTTCGCGGTCACCAATCCAACATATTTGTCGACCTTTCCTATGAGACGCTCAAGCTGAGCCTCCCTAAAGCAGTTCTTATCCAACAGCTGACGCGTTTGCGATGACCAGGTGGTGATGACTCCATTAGCAGCTAAGTCGGAAAGAACCTCTGGCTGGGTGTGTACTAACTGGGCGGCGTCAGTAATATCCAAAAGCCGCGAGTAGGAACTAATGCCTTTTCTTTTTGTCTTGATAAGTTCATCGAGGTTGACGCGGTCGATATCGCTTCGATTGAAAACATAGTGGCTCGGTTTAAGCTGAGATACTGATTCGGGAGTTGGTGCGATGCCTTCCATCTCCAGGATGTTAGTCAGGTAACGAGCGGAGGTCCCAAGTTGCTTCGCCAGTGTTTTGGTCAAAATGTACTTTGAGCAGAAATCTGAGATAGCGCCCTGAGGAATAAGAAGCCGCAAGTGAACCATTTCTGCGTGGAGCAGTTTCCTCTGTACTAAGAATCGGATAATTGTGGGTGGTGCATTTAGCGCCTTGGCAGCCTGAAGAGTGTTCAATGCTCCCGGATACCGTCGTCTGAAAATACTGTCCCGATATTCGTAGACATCGCGCCGGAGAAATTGGAGCGCCCGAAATCCCAAGCCGTCCGTCACCTTGCATGGCCTTATGTCCCGGTCAATTATCGCCTGGACGAATTGAGCGACGGTTATGTCATAGCGGCGAGAAAGATCTCTTAGAGCCTCCGCAAAACCGATGGTCTCGGGTTTTGGCTTAAACCTTACGCGCTTTCGGGCAGTAGTTGCTTTCTGAACCAAAGCATCGATCTCTTTGATGCTGTAGAAAACTCCGCTTCTGAGATCATACGCCTCACGTCCAGTTAATAGTCCCGCACGAACTAAGACTTGCGTTTGATCGGTATTGATTCCTAACCGTCTAGCTGTTTGAAGTCTATCGATTAGATCCTTTCGCCGTGCCTTCAAATGATCGATATCGGCTGTTGAGATCAGAATCAGTCTCCGACTACCCCGAGCTTCAATGTGCGACTTCAATTCATCGCTTGCGATTAAGCGATCGATTGTTTCAGACGCGATTCCTAATATTTTGAGCGCTTGTGGTTTTGAGATATATCTCGTTTGCGCACGATCTTTGAGGCGCCTGATTTGCGATGCATGCCCACCCCGCCAGAACCGTTTCAAGTAAGTTTCAAAGGCATCGCGGACAAAGTCGAACGCCGGCGATAAAGGTTTGCGATGCAACGCACTCCACAATTCGCCGAAATCTCTTTGAACTCCGGCTAGCCTGACGTTCGATTGCAAATGCCGGGCGCGCCAGGTAAGAAAATCAAAGAAGTTATTGGGCCACTCCCGAAATACACACATGGCTTTGCACAACAGCTCGTGTACGTCTTTGAGCTTAATGCTTTTTCTTAACCATCGAGTTGTTGTATCGACAGCACGCGCACCGCAACCATAGGACGCGAGATAGTATTGGCTGCTGATTAAAGAAACGATCTGAATCAGATCGTGTAATTCCAAAGCGCCTAAATAATTGTTTTGCACAGGTGTTTCCCAGGCGCCCTCAAGTTTGCATAAAGCATGCACGCGCCATGTCAGTTCCATTTCATGTTCTTTAACAGCGGCTGCTTTGATGTTTTCGAGTTTGTGCCCAGATCCACAAAGGTTCAGTCGCGGTCTAAGAAACGGGACGCTCCGATGACACTTGGGACATTCATCGACGAGTAGGCACTTGTGGATCGGGCAGGTGGTAATTAAGGTCAGTTCCCAAATGCGGCGAACGTATCCGTGTTCGCGTAAGCAAGCGGGGCAAATTCTCGCTGTGCGCAATTGAATGGCGCTTCGTGGAACCGAGAGACCGAAAAACTTGGCCACCGCGGAGTGGGTCGAATTTGCTCTTTGCCGACTGTGCGTGATCCCAAGCAATTGACTAACACTTACTCCAGTAAGTTTAGAGAGGTGGCCGAGTTTTTCAGCTTCGGGAAAGGCAACCGCTTCCTTGGTTTCATAACTCACAAGGTTCGCCAATTGGCGGATCCAAGACGGAGAATCATAAAGGTTTAGATCGGTAAGCCGAGTCAGATATCCCGCAAAGCTCTCGTCAGCATATGGACTGGCACTGAGGACCAGTTGTTCGGATTGGGAGGCCATAGATTTCTTATCAGAGAGATCAGGATTGTGAGAGAACGTCGAACATTGACCGTCGCAACTTGCGAGACTTCACGCGCTTGTTTGTGCCGTTAGAAGGCCTGCTCGCTCGCTTCGCAGCTTGTTTGTTCTTCTCGATCTTAGCGTTGAAAGGATTGGGTCGCGTAGGAAATGTCTGTGCTATTCGATCCTCATAAGCTCGAGCAAGAAGTTCGCGATCGATTTGTTCTAGCCCGTACTCAATAGCTAGCGCCGCAGCCCATCGCAAGAGCTCCATCACGTAATCGATAATGCCATTAGTGGCCGCATAAATGAGGAATGCGGTTTTGAGATCAGCCAGGTGGGAATCTTTCATTAGTGGCAACGCGTCATCGATGCTTTTAAGCAACTGCCTGAATTCATTAACGCCTTCGGGGGTGTCCCAAGCAAAAGGCAGAATCTCGTGTCGCGACGCAAACCGACGCTTCAGTTGCTCGTTTCCCCTTTGATCGAGAACGCTTTCACATCCTGGCATCCCGACAAGGACGATTGGAACGATACATTGATTAACTAAGTTCTTTAGCCAATCTGAAATTGTCTTCAGAACATTCCTGGATTGCCGATCATCGAAGTGCTGGAATTCGTCGAGAATGATCAACTCGACTTCGCAGGCAGCAATGAACTTACGCAGACGTAGAGTTTGGGAACTGATGGTTCCTCTGTCCGCGGCGGGATCGCCAAGCACCTTGAGCATCTCTGTAGCCAAGCCTTTGACGGTGGCGGGTGATGGCACGACCACGACTAGAACCGGTTGAATCCGACGGTCCGGTAGGACGCGAACTGGGTAAGCACCAGCGTACCATTTGATGAGGGTAGTCTTGCCGGCGCCAGAATCGCCCGCAATTAGCATGCATTCGACTTCTGCTGCGGTCTTCGAACGTGTACGACAAAAGTCGATTCTTTCGCGTATTTCTTTGAGACGCGGATATTTTACGAAGACCTTTTCTACTAATTGTAGCCTTTCTGCCGAGCTATATTTTCCGAATCGACGCTTACGATCTCCTGGTTTGTTGTCGCGCGGGCGTTTTGTCCCTGACATAAGTTATTCCCCCGATGGTAAGTAATAGTTAGACTCGAACTCAGTTGCGTCGATTTCATCCTCAGTTGGGAAGTCTTCAGCGGGGTCCTCTTTGAGCGACGGCACGTCAACACTCTTGGCTACTTCCTTGTCAGGCAGCTTATGAGACCGAGAACGTGATTTTTGTTTTCCTGTAGCCTGAACGATCTCTACTCCGCATTCCTCGACGGCCAGTTCTGCGCCCTCATCCAGAGCCGTATCGCTGGTTGGCGCAGATGACGGCTGCCCCGGGGAACGCGGGATGAGCCGTGCTGGCTGACCAGGCTTGTTCTCGGTACCGCTGCTTTCGTCTTGGCTCACTTCAAGGCGACCGGTCCTACCGGTAATGTCGGTCCACAGCGCCGCCTTTACGTTTGAGCCGCTCTTACTGCGAGCAGTGAATTGTTCATCGACAATCTTCTGAATTCGGGCCTTGGCCAAGCACAAGGCCTCGGCATCGACATAATCCTCAACGGCAAGGCGCGCTTCTCTCTTAATCACCTTATGCTGCCAAAGAGACAGCCCTTCGGCGTACTCCTGAGCGACAGCCGACACGGTGACATATCGGTTGAAAACGCGATCGTAAACATGAATCACTCCTATGTTCGTCGGATCGTATTTGACCTTGACCCTCTCGCCTTTTTTCGTCTGGCTTTTGACAGGACTTAGGGCTGGATCGTTGTAATACAGTCCCCACATTTCAACCCCTGAGTTAGAGATGGTGCGGTGTTCGATGTGTCCCAGCAGCACATGAAGTTCGTCAGCGTTAAACGGCAATGCCGGTGGAAAGTCCTTTGTTCCAAGCTCCCACCGCCGCGCGGGGACGTCATCGATTCCACGGTGGAGCTGTTGGTGATAGACGTCGACGATGAACATATGCGCCAAGCGGTCCGCCGACTGAATTGACATCAGCGCGTTCTTCTTTGGATCGTAATCCCACTTTTGCGCAATGTTAGAAAACGTCGTTCCCGGCAACTTGTGCACCAATCTCCTGTTTAAGGTGCCAAACCATCGTTCGATTGAAGGTTTGTAGTAAGGATGCTTGACCGGCGCATATTGGGTGATCATCCCGAGTTGCAAGCAAGCATCGTCGAAACTAGCGCTGTAGTACTGTTTCGCGTTGTCGACGACGACTAACTCGGGGATTCCGTACGCATCCCACGAATGAACGATTTCGGGATAACGTTCTTTGAGGTAGGTTTTCGGACGGATGCCGTGAAGTAGCGTCTGCATCACCGACAGATAACTCGGCCTTTCAAAGCTGAGGTAATAGCCAAGAATCATCTTGGTGAAGGCGCAGATTGCCACCATCAACCATGGACGGCCGAGGGGCAGATTTGTTTTCTCATCTACCACGAAGAGGTCAAGCTTCGTATCGTCAATTTCAACACGTTCCAGCGGTCGGGTAGGACGAATGCCTTGCTTGTTTACTTTATGTCGCAGGTCAGCGATCCGTTTACCGAAGCGCGCTTTGTCTTTTTCGTATCCGTCAAGCTGGTTAATCTTTCGGTAGAGGGTATTCCGGTGCGGTACGGGAAGCCGCTCGTGGGGGTCGCGAAATCGATTCTCTTCAGCAATCCGAGCTTCGATCAGGTCATACGTGGACTGGGCGGTAGGCCGCGTTTTTTGCAGATAGTGTTCGTTGACTACGTCTTCGATAATCCGGTCGACGGCTTTGCATAATTGCATATCTCCGCTAAGACGGCGTCGGTCATGATGCTTCGCGCGACCGCGTGCTTTGTAGGCTGGTGACAGGCTGCGGATGTCATCTCCCGATGCGGTGTAAGCCTTTTCCCAGCGCGACAAAGTCACACAGGTTGGCGGGTTCGAGTCGTGGTTTTCTTCACTGACTCCCTGAATAAAGGGCTTCAACTTGTGGGCGTTTTTTCCAAAGTCAGTCAACCGCGCCTTCCTAACCGCGTCGATGTATTTAAGCCTTCTTTGCGCTTCCAGTTTCCGAGGATCCGACTCATCGAGCGCTTCGAAGTCATTAACCGTGGACCAAGCCAACCTAGCCTGAAGTGTTTCAACTTCTCCGTTCGCGCCCATAAGTTCGGCGCCGCCTCCAAACAAGGCGCTGAGGATCTCCGCTTCCGGCTGATTCGTCAGCGCCTCAGTAGCTAAGTGTTTAAGTTGAAGCTCACCATCGGCCAACCGTTTTTCGATTGAGTAGCGTTGGCCGGCGAGTTTGATTTGCATTCCGTGTCTTAATCTTTGCCCCTTCATGCGTCTACTCCTTTGTGAGGTGGTGATGACAGGTGGCAACCAACTATCAGTTTGGTGACGTGGCAGATTGTGAGGGTCAACCATGGTCGACCAATGGTTCGCATTGTCTCCTCATCAATGATGAGTAGATTCAGCTTCGTGTCGTCGAACTCCACGCGCTCCGATGTTCGAATTGGATTAACACATTGCTGGTTTACTTGGGGTGACAGGTCGGCGCCGCGCTTACCAGAGCGTGGCTTGTGTTTTCTGTTGACAGGAATCTCTTCGTCTTCGTCAGGAAATCGATTCACACTCCACCTCCATAATTATTTTCGGCATCAGTTTGGGAGCCAGACGGGACTATTCAAGTTCAGAGAGACTGAGTAATCAGTAAGAATGAAGTTGTGGTACATCAAGGCCAGGACGACGCGCCGATCCCCGCCTTGTGCTTCAAAAAACTCGAAGACTTCTGCCAGGGGCACGCTGGCGCGACTTGAGAAAGATTCACGGCAGAGGATCTGGTGTTGAGGAAGAATGGGTATCCGCGCGTAGCCGCGCAGACGCTTGAGAGTAGATAACATCGGCTCTTTCAGCAGGTGCTGTTCTGTCCTGACAGCGAAATCAAATCCTGCGTGGTCGCAAATTGGAGTGATGATTCGAAAGAGTTGTTCGAACCAGGGCGTAATTTGTCGCTGGTACTTGACTTCAATAATCAGCGGCCGGCCCACCTTGCGGTAAACCAGGAAATCGGCGGTATAAATCCTTCGCTTACCGTCGAGTTCGTAATAGATTCTTGCCGTTTGAGTGCTATACGAGATTACGTTGCGATCGATTTCGCACTTCATCGCACAGTACATTTCCATGATCGATTCATTCCACACATTGCGCCCGTTTTTCTGGCTCGGAAATTTGCAGACATTTATTCGGCGCCAGCCGTTCTTGATATCTCTGAACATATTATTTCTCCGAAAGGTCTCTTAGTGAGGTATGTAGTGGGATCAATTGGCCACGTCGATCTGCTGCGCAGTTGTTCCTCACCCGTGATTGAGAACCACCGTTGATTCTGTGCAGGATTTCGTAAAGAGACGAACGATCAACCTTTAGGCGGCGAGCAACTTCACTCATATTTCCCTTACTCCGACGCTTTGTCGCCTCGATAGCTGCACCCCGTACGCGCCGAGAAAACTTATCAAGAGATTCATCTGCAAGGAGAACGCTGCATGAGTCTGGGAGAGCTAGAGTCTCGGAGTCCAAATATTCGAATCGGGCTAGCTGCGCGCGGACGTCAGCAGCTGAGATCACGTCGCCTGCGGCATAAGAAGCAAGCCGCGCGACAACGTTCTGTAGTTGCCGAATATTGCCAGGCCAAGTGTAGCGACACAGTTCAGTGAGTGCGGATTCGTCAATCTGCAACAGTTGTGGTCGACCACTTTCGGCGTGATCCAGAGCCAACTGTCTGCGAACAAATTCACAAATATCCTCACGACGTTCGCGCAATGGCGGCATGCGAAGCTCGAAGACTGTAAGACGGTAATAAAGGTCCTCGCGAAAGCGGCCCGCGGCTATCATTCGTTGAAGATTGCGCGACGATGCTGCCATCAACCGCACGTCGCATTTAATCTTTTTCACTCCGCCTACGCGTCGAATCTTGCGGTCGTCAATTGCCTTTAAGAGCTTTGCTTGTAGGTCGAGTTTGAGTTCGCCGATTTCGTCGAGAAACAGGGTACCTTCGTTCGCGACTTCAAATAGCCCCTTCTTCCAGCCTATGGCGCTTGTAAACGCACCGCGTTCATACCCGAACAGCTCACTTTCAACGAGATTGTCCGGCAGTGCAGCGCAGTTGAGATCTACAAATGGCCCCGCTCTGCGTCCGCTGCGATCGTGGATGTCCTTAGCCGCCGTAGTTTTGCCGGTGCCGGACTCTCCTGTAATCAAGACCGAATGGCGCGACGAGGCTACGCAGGTCATCTCGCGATCCAACTCGCGCATGATGGGAGCCATTCCTGCAAACCAAGTTACCGAGGAATTCGATGACTGTGTGGCTACTGCTTCTCTTTTCACCCTGAGACTCCTCTTTTAGGCATTGCTACAGAGTCAGAATCTGTCGCTGCTGGCGTGGCGTTCTTTGAGACCTGAAAATACGGGGTCTTGTAATAGATACGAATACTTGAGCTGCGATCTAACAGCGGGGTGTGGTTTTCTTTGACGGGAGTGACCGGGTCAGGTAGTGAGGTCGAGAGAGGCAACGGCTTGCATTTCTAATTTCACATCGGCGAGCCATTTCAACATGGAGCTTCGGGCTTGATCAGGATCTTTGAGTGTCTTTGAGAGTTTGGCAATTTGATAGGAGTTTTGAGTAAGAAAATCAATTGCGTCAACATGGATCCGGTAGGCATTTGCTAACTTGACCATAACCGAGGTCTCAAGTTCCCAAGGCAGAGTTTGGCTTGATTCGAACTCCAAGATCGACTCTTGAGTTACGTTGAGAGCTTTTGCCAAGTCATCAATATGGACATGCGCATTTCTTCGAAACCTGCGAAGAAAAGGGGAGAGCGATGTCTCCTCGACGTTTCGATTCATCGGCAATCGGCGAAGGAAAAGCAGTAGCTCAAAGGAGCTTCTAAACTTCAGCGGGGTCGGTTCGGCCAGCCCCCCGTCTTTCGGTTCCGGAGGCGTTGAATTCGCGGTCTTTGGATCCTGTTCCATTCTTGTTCAACCTTTCAACGTTCGGTCGCAGACGTTGGATGATTCGGTGGATGTGCATTCCGACTGCGGCCTCAGATTCGCCAGTGATCTGTGATATTTCGGCATAGGTGCAACCTTGAACCGATCTGAGGTGAACAACCTGGCGATCCCGTTTCGGTAGCGCGTTGATCGCCTTTTCGGCAAGTTCCCAGTCCCACTGACCGCAATATTTCTCGTCCGGTGAATGAAGCAACGCTTTCACGTACCGGGCTTCGTCCAAAGCGAGGAGACTCGCACGCTCATCTGTCCTTTTGCGGTCGATCGCAAGATTGTGAGCGAGCGTCTTCAGCCAGCACGGTAAGGATGATTTGTTTGGATCGTAGGTTTTGCACTTTGTTCGCCACAGCTTGAACTTGAGATCTGACCAGATTTCTTCGGCATCCTGTATAGCAAAGCCCATGGTCACGACGTAACGAATGATGTAGTCGCCAACCCTGGAAATAAGGATTTCGTAAGCCGCCTCATCACCCGAATGGAGCCGTTTCGCGAATTCATGAAAGTTCGTTTCAGCCGGAAATAAGAGATTCCTGAACATGTGGCGCCTGCCTTTCTTTCTAAGCACACAATTCAGGCTTGCAGCTCTTGCTAGTCCGGTATAGACTAAGAATTAGCCGCCGAATGGTGGCTCAAAATGTAAGGGTTCTCAGGCGACTTGCTCTGCGAGAGATGTTGCCGCGAAAAGTTCGACGGGTTTAACGATTAGCCGATCGTCAACCCAAAAGTTTAGGAGCGTTGACGATTAGCCGATCGTCGACGCTCTTTCATTTCCGCTCTTGTCCTACTATTTCCACGATTCAGTTGGATAGCTCGAGAGCGTGGCAAGTTCACCTCATCGAGTCATGATCATCCCCTCACCGTCTCGGCAGGACCTAATCCGAAAATACGCCCAGGGCCTTCCAACGTCAAATGTTTGAACTTGCCATGTTGAACCGACCTGGAGGTATGTCGTTCTGTGTGCGGAGTTACCGTCCCGCCCAACTGGGAGTCTTAAAACGTTTTAAGTCCCGCTAATGCCGGCGAGGTTTAGAGATGAATCGAATCGAGTTGAAGAACTTCTCACAAAGCGGTCTATCAACTTTCTTGTTATTGATCATCGATCCGCAAGCCAATGTGTAAACTCGAGCGCGTCGTACAATGCTGCGTCTCAGATAGTTAATATTGCTGCCTGTCTCAGGCACTGTTTGCAGTAGTTCTGCTTCAATTACATTCTTAGCAAGTCGATGTGTCTGGATTATTTGAACGTTTTGATTTCGATCGGCAGCCGCCATTATTTCCTCAAGCTCTCGCTTCCACTCATTGTTTTCACGCGACCTGGGGTCGCCACCAATATCGTGAAAGTTGATTGAAAAGTTAATTCCGTCTTGGGTTGTTACGGCATAGCTTCGTATGAGCGTGGCTGGACCTGGCGCTACTTCCTGAAGCTTGGGCTTCTCCGGAAACTTGAGCGTGAAATCGCCGTCGGGACCCCTAAAGGTAACCCAATCATCCACGCGGCGCCTTGAACTCGCTGGACCAGTCTTCTTTTGTCCCGCCTGGCCCCTTTGGGCTGGAGTTGGAATCCGATGCTTCGTTGCGTAAGCTGCCGCTTGAAACGCGAGTACGGCTCCCGGAAGCATCATCATCAGAACGGTGACGACAGGCCGCAAGACCGTGACTAGGTATCTGCTGTTTGGTATGCTTTCGGAACTGTTTGACAACCTAATTTCTTCGCGTATGGCTCAGGTTCAACGTCGTTCTTAATGACCAGAGCCGCCTTAAGAGCAACTTCTCTCCTGGCGGAACTTAAACGGAGCGACATTCTAGTCCTGAATAGGACTGCGCGCAAGCACTTCTCAGCAGGAGGAAAATCCTGATGGGAAGGGCTTCGCGTGATGTGCCTAAGCGTTTGGGCGAGAAACTTCTTCAGATTCGGACCGCATTAGGGCTGTCCCAGGATGGAATGTTGAGACGTCTAGGACTTGCGGAGGACTACGGTCGACATTACATCAGTGGCTTTGAAACCGGCGAGCGAGAGCCATCCTTGCCTGTGTTGCTAAAGTATTCTGAGATAGCACGGGTTTGGATGAATGCCCTCGTAGATGATGGTTTAGATCTCCCTCAACGAATTCCTAGCGAAGAAATTCACGCGGGAGTCAAGCCTAAACGGCGAATAAACCGAAAGCGACATTGATTGCGCCAGATGGCGTAGCATGCTGCCAGTTCTTACCGGCGCCGACCCTTTCGCCCTTGTAGGAGATCGTTAACCAGGCCGAGGGTTCAAATGCAACGTCGGTGCTTGTTAATATTAACAACTAATGAACATGAAGAAAAAACAGCATTTCGTTCCCCAGTTGCACTTGGCGCGATTCACCTACGACGGAGAGCGGCTGCACGTCTATGACAAGTTCAAGCAGAAGGCGTTCATCCAGAACAAGCGCGACGTTGCAGAAGAGAATGCTTTCTACAACATCCCTGTGGATTTGATTACAGGTGATGTTGCGAAAGCAGGAATTTACCCACAGATGATTGAGGATGTGTTAGCGGGCATTGAAGGCCGATATCAAAAGACGCTTAAGAATCTTCTCGACACGCCAGAGAAAGGGAACATTAGTGATGAAGTCAGGGAACGAGTGTGCTACTTCCTCGCACTTCAAATCCTTAGGACACGAGATATGAGAAACCTGGCTAAAGAAATGCAAACCAAGTTTCTCCAGTCTCTAGTCGACGATATGACGAAACTGAATTTTCCGGAGCATGCTCATCTAAGTCCAAGAGTGGAGATGAAGCACGACGTGGTCTCGCACCTTAAGCTGATGTTCGATCCAAGTATCGTTGCGCCTATTTGTGGAATGCTTGGCGTTAAGATTTGGTTGATCGGGCTCAATAACACCGGAACGCCGCTCTACACATCTGATACTCCGATCGTTAAGGCTAACCACGTAAAGCACAAATATGCCGCGGGATGGGACGGGCCGGGAGTGGAAATCATTTTTCCAATTACTCCTAACCACGCGCTAATTCTGTTGGATCGACAATTGTTTGCGCATAATTTGCCCAATGACGGACGCTGGGTAGCATTAAACGATGCCGACATTGTTCGATTCAATGAACTGCAAGTCACAGCAGTCATCGCCAGGTTTTCAGTTCAACTGGCGATTTCGCTTTGGTTGAGGCTCTGTGCAAGCAACGACCCGACTTGTGCTCGTCGAGACAAGACCGGGTTACAATTAACCTACACGACAAGCCGAGCGATGAGCACGGAAAGATAAAGACGGATTTGGAACTAACCATAGATGCTCGCGAATGAAAATTACCTCTTGACTCTGGTGTACCCATGGACGATAACGCGATCGTCTCCAACTATCTGAAACGCGTCGGTGTGCGACGCTATCCATCTGCTCAGTCCTGCCGAAAGTATCTTGAGCGCCAACACGGAACGGAAGTCGTTAACGAGCTACTTGATGTCGTAAGTCGGCGCGGCGAAGGCGAAGATGTCGACGTATATCCGATTGTGTACTCTTCATTGGACCTAAGCATAGACTTTCTTGGGTTCGAGGGCGATCTTCATGGGAACTTTCTCCGATGGCTTTTGCGGCAATGCGCTGACAATCCGATTCCACCGTCTACCATTCTCGATCTTGGTTGTGGCAATGGAGTCCTAACGTGCTTTTACGCAACCTATTTCCCTAAAAGCGAGGTCGTAGGAATCGATAGCAGCTCTGAGGGTATAGCGTGCGCTGAAGAGCTGAAGCGACGGTTAAACCTCAACAACGTCCAATGCGTGCAGAGTGATTTCGTCGAGTCAGGTCTTTCAGATGTCACGGGAGAATTTGAGCTGGTAGCGGCTGCCAAGTGTATCGAAACTGCCATTGATCTTCCCGAGTTCGATGACGGAAAACCGTTATTTAGGGCGTTTGAAGAATTTTCAGACTTCGCGCGACCCCAACTGCTTAATGACGTTTTCGAAAGGCTAGCGCCGGGAGGCGCCTTCGCCACAATGGATCGCTGGACGGGAATTCAGAGCTTTTGCTGGTGGGTCTCGTCGCTAAATGCAGTCGGATTCTCCATAGATTTTGGTTGCAGCGGCCGTGTCGAATATCGCTCAGTGGTAGACAACCAACTGGAACAGGTCCCGGTTTTGTGGAACCGGAAATCTAGGAGCCCGACTGATCAGTTAAGCGATGCGATCGGTTTTTGGCTGCACGCAAATTACACAGAGAATTGGGCCAAGCTTAAGACATTCGATTTCCACCATGACTTAGCAGAGATGGCATTTGCGCGCGTCAATCCAAAGACGTTTTGTTTTGGAATCAAGTCTGAACATGTAGCCGGCGGCATCTTCTGGAGAGAGATTTGGAGGGCAGGCCCGTTTCTTTTGGTTTATCAATTCACGAACGACGGTTTCAGAGGCTTAGAGGTTCTGCCGAGTATGTTTGCTGAAGGCGCAGAAAAACATCTTCGGGAACTGGCGGCTAGAGATCCCGAGGGCACATCTGTCAGTACGTACGATAGTCCTCAATTTAAGTGGGAATAGGTCTAGTCTATTTGAGTGCTGGGGTTCTGACCCGGCAGATGGAACTCGAGGGATAGTTGTTCTTCAGATTCCTTTGGTAGCACAGCCTTGTGATAAGCGCGGTACATAAGGGCAGGTGCAGCTGGATGATCCGTGGCGTGTATCATGTAATACATGACGTTTCCGCCATCCTCACGCTGATAAATGGGCCAGGGCTTGACGCTCTTATACCCCAAATCATTTTTGAAACGATCTACAAACGCTTCCATCCGCTTGAGCGGTCTCATCTGTCGCAACTCCGGCCAGTCAGTCCGGCCCCACCAGTTAAGTAGAACGCTTGTGTCCTTCTGAGCTGCAAAAGTTCGACCTGACCAATGGTTCATTAGAAAATAAAAGAGCTCGATTTTTGGACCGGCTTTCTTGTATTGCGCAATTGCTTCGACTGTTGACCAATGGCATTCGAAGGTTCTTTGATCAAGTAGACAAAAACACGCTTCTTTTTCTCGGATTGAATTCGATCCCAACAATTGATGAACGGTTTGATTGAAATCCCCGGGGTAAACCTGGACTTCTCTTTTTGGTTCCTTTGGTTTTCTGGGCGGTTGAGAATCTCGGAGTTCGCGGAGTGCGGTTATCTGATCTGGACCGATATCATAGAAATGAAGATGTCGTAGCCGTTTTGGTTCGCTTTCCAGGACGAGCTTAGCGGCCCACATCTCCGGTTTGTCGGTCTCCTGTGGCCCAGCAAAGCCGTCGATGTAGGTTCCGTGCTTTGTAATGAGGACGAAGTAGTAAAGATATCTCTCGATGAGCTTCGCTTTGTTTTCGGTCCAAATCGGATGTCGAAGTGGCCTTATTTTGGGCTCCGGTGTGATGGATTCCGGTAGCTCAAATAGATATGGCGCCGCCTCGTCGGTGAGAAGGTCTTCATTCACGGCAAGACTCTAAGGTTGCGAGGAGTATCTGCCGCAGTTCCTATTCAGGAACCACACTAAGCTATGGCGGGCTCAAGTGTAACACGAGACCGGATTGAAACAAGCTTTATTGGTGGCTCCAAGATTTTGGTTCGCTCTGAAGCAATCGCGTCAGCCGAGCCATGTAGACAGTGACAGCCTCGCCATTCTGCGCCGGTTGCACGCCACATCGATTCGTCTTCCTTACATAAGCCAAGCGGGATTTTTGGACTCAGCAAGGACTTGATTCGCTGGAAGGCTTTCTGATGAAAATCATTTTCGGTTCTATACTTGAACCCCGAGGGATCAATGGTCTCGATGTAATCAAATATTGAGGCATCACGGCCATTGGACTCAGCTGCGCGACGCAAGGTTTTCGTATTGGAGGCTCGCAGAGCTCCGATTGTAAGCATTTCAGGAGCGATCTTATTGATTCGCGACATGATTCGCTTCAATTCAGCCTGCCAGCCCGGAATCGGCGCCAAAGCGTCTAAACGAAATCTAATACGGTAGCCGGCTTTCTTCATCTCTTCCGCCTTTTTCAATCGAGCCTCAAGCGGCGCAACTTTCTTTTCGTATAACCGACTTATTGTTGGCAATGACAAGGACCAGGAAAAGACCACATTTGCTGAAGGGCCGAAGGCTTCTGCGTAACTTGTCGAAGTAAACTTAGATAGAACGATAAGCGTATGACCTGACGGGTTTTCGTTTATGAATAGTGGAATCAGCAGTTCGAGCGGCGTGACCCCTAGTTGCTTCTTATACGGTCCTTCAAACGCGAGACCATCTTGATTCTCACCCACAATGAGACCTGCGGGTTGTTGTTGCTTTAGCCATCGTCTCGTCTCACCAACGATGTCGCGAAGATTATCAAAAACCGTGCCCTTCAGATCGTAAAGCCCAGTTCGATATGGATATTGAGTCTGCAGAAAACAATATGCGCACTCCCCCGGACATCCTGAGGCGACCACAGCCTGCCAGAACTTAAAACATACAATATTGTTTTCACCCGGGCCGGAGAACTGCTTGATGAAGTTGCCAGTGCGGTGAGTGGTTTTCATGTCAAGACCCCTTCGGCGATTGGGTTATATGTCAGCAACACAGTGTCATTAATCCTACTGCGGCCTGTAGCCGTGGACAGGACTCCCGTTTCAATCATTTCTTGAACAACGGCGTTGTAGTCAGGCTCGCTGAAATCGCCGAACCTTTCAAATATGAACTGCCGCTTTATTTCCCCTCTTGCGAGTTTGGGGCGATGTTGCAGGTAGTTCAAAATTATGTTTCTAAGCTCGACTCGACGCGCCGCTATTTCCCCCTCCAGCGGATCAATGAGCAACATCTGATCTGATTCAAATGATTCTCGTATGAGCTGGTCCTCTTCGCTTCGGATAAATCGGCTCATCAAGCCGATACCGTCGGAGTGTCGTGTGCAATAGATTAGATAGTATTTCGGCGACGAGGCGATCGAGTCGCGAATTGGATATGCAACTACGTGATAGCCATAGCCCGACAAACTATCGACGTAATCGTCAAGCAAGGACTTGGATCGCTCGTGCGCGCTCAGGCGGTCGGTTTCAAAAAACTGTCGCCATCGGTCGCGACCAAGAATCTTAGTGACGTTCTGTACAATCGTTTCACAGGCCTTACGACTTCTTTCTGACTGCGCATTCGCCCGAAGGTCGTCGGCAAGACGTCTTAAGCCGTCTAAATCGAAATTAATAATCAGCTCGGTTATTGGCTGTCTCCGCGTAAGGATTGGCCGCAGATAATCGAAGTGGATGGGTGATGGACCATAGGGGTCGATAAAGAAAAACGCGGGCTTGTCGCCGATGGTAGAGATTATCTTGGGTACGAGATCGCCGAAACGTCCGTGCTCGTTGTTTACAATTCCGGTTGTGGTCCAAGGCTCTGTGACTTCACAGAGTTTGTTGTAGTTCTTTCGGTTGGCTTCGACGTTGATCAGACGCAATTGGATGGGATTGGCCCATCGCTGACACTCATCCGCCACATGCGCCATTAAGAGGGGAGAGCCTTCGCTCCCGTCAGCGTAGCGACCCTGCCCTGCGAAGCCGTCAATGCAGAATATTTCGGGGGACAGGCTGCCCACTTTCGCACTGAAAGGAACCAAATACTTTCCAAGGAGGCGATGTTTGCGCTTCGACCAGGTTTGCGCGCTGTTAAAAAACTCGCTTTTCTTCATTGCTTTCCGATATTGGCCGAAAAGCATAGCTGACGGGGGCCGGAAAGCCAATGCTGGCGTGATGGTCATGCGGTCAGACTTTCCGTAATTTGCGCCAATCGGACCCCCATCTGTGCAAGTCAGGAGAAGGATAACGAAGACGGTGTTGGGCTCAACTGTGTCGGTGACTAGGGATTCGCCGCCCAACCTCCACGCCAATCCCAACTCGCGTGTAAAAGTGCCGGCACTGAAAGGTCAACTGCCTACAGCCCGCGGCAAAGGGGCAAACCCTGTTCGTGTCCAACGCAAAAGTGTGTTTTATGACTACTAGGACTCTTACGAAACAACTCTCAACGCGCGAGCGATACGAAACCCAGAACCGGTCAGACAATACAATACTCCGCCTTCATACTTAGCTAATCTGCGACCTGAAAGCGCATCCAGGGCTTCGACGTAGATGGCCGCCATAGCCGGATCCAAGTTATCCACAAAATGACGTCCGCCGGCGGACACCCACATTCCCGTCTCGTCCGATTTCAGCACGCGAATGTCGCCACTGTCAGCGGCGCATATGAGCAGTTCTATTTCTTCCGACGAGAGCGCATTCAGGTTGGGTTGAAATGATGTTGCAATGCTGACGAGTGCAGCAAATGCTTCAGCCTCCGCCGAAAGTTTCCATCTACGAAGTATTTGAACTGTGAATCTTACCTCGTCATTATCGACCAGCTTCGCGCAATTCTGACAAAGCCAAATACCATTGCTCGGATGCTTCCGCTGCTCAGCTGAAAGGGAAGAATCGTACCGCTTGCCTCCAGATGAAGCCGCGGTGATGTGGGCTGCCACACCGACGTTCACGTAAGCGGTTAAGTTGATTTGCGGACCGCTGGTTTGTTTTCTACAGTCAGGGTTTGAACATTTATTGCAGACACGATTAGCCAATATACGTTTAACGTCTTCTCCGAAATCATCCCTCATGTCTTGCTCCCCGCCTTCTGGCAACCCGGTTTCCGGCTAGGATTGATGAACGTCTTGTCGAGCTGATAGCTTTTCGTTGACTGCCCTAATCTTCTGTTTGAACTGTTCTTCCTTGGTGCTGATCTCGCTTAACCATCCCTGAATCGTCGATACCGCAGTCTCGAGATCTACGTTCGCTCGCGTGTCGAACGTGAGGATGTTTCCCGGATTCACCTTAACATCAACGTTCATGATGTCAGCGTTCTTGCCCCGCTGGATAACACTACTTAAATTATTGATCGAGGTCTGATCGAGTTTGCTTGTAAGAACCGCAACGTAATGAGGCTGCGAACTGGAGGGCTTTGACTTCTCTTCGTCTATTCTGTCAATTCCTATCATCTCAAATCTCCTTTGGTACGAACTGATTCGTTTACCCTGCGTCGCCATTGGGTCGGTCTCGACGTCCTTCCCGGCCGAAAGGGTATAGTAGAACAGAAACTAGAACACGTCAATTCGTTCTTGCAATTTAAGATCGGCCGGTTTAGACTAACAGCACGTGAAAAAACGAGGCCTTCATCCGACTCAGCAAAGACTGATCGAGGTGTTGCTGAATAACATCGACGATCCTCTAACGATACGTGAAATAAAGGACGAGATCGGAGCGTCATCAACCAGTGTAGTTGCACATCATATTTCTCAATTGGAGAAGAAGGGGTATTTGAAGCGAAATCCTCTTAATCCTCGCGATTACCACGTAGTCGCCAAGAGCCCGGAACGCCAGATTGTTTATTTGAATCTTTATGGCCTTGCTCAGTGCGGACCGCGCGGATCGTTTCTCGATGGTAATCCAATAGACCGGCTTGCAATTCCATCGCGACTAGTCTCTTTTCCAGCGGACGAAGCGTTTCTCGTGCAAGCAAAAGGCGATTCAATGGCGCCGCGAATTAACCACGGCGATTTGGTCATTGCGCGCCGAAACAACTCTGTTGAGAGCGGGCGAGTAGTTGTTTGCGTTAACGATGGCGAAGCGTTGATCAAGAAGTTAGTCAAGGAGCGCAACCGCTACATTCTGTATTCAACGAACCCCAAACACCCACCATTCTTAGCGGCGAACAACTTTAAGATCGTTGGCGAAATAAAAGCCATAATCAGTCATACAGTTCAATGAATTGATTGAAGTTAGTGTTTCGAGGGGAGGAATTATGAAGTCCCGAAGCAAAAAGCCAACGTCTCGCAAAAGCAAACGCGCCCGCAAGGGAAAGATGAGCACTGAGAAGGGGCGACTGCTCGAAGAAATTGCAGCGCGCATGTATAAGTCGCCATTTCATGATGTCATTCTGAACGCGAGAGTGTCGCCTATTAACCGCAACCCGAAATTGAAACCCGAAATCGATGTTCTACTCAAAAGCAAAGTGGTTACACGGCCCGCCCGCCGCGCAATAGAATGTAAGAACCTTAGTGAGAAAGTTGATTTGGAAAAGATCAATGCGTTTGTGGGCAAGCTTAATGATGTTGGAATCCCCTACGAGCACGGAGTTTACATTTCATCACGAGGCTATACGGAAGATGCGATCGATCGATCTAAGCCGGTTAATTTGAAATTATTGACGCTTACCGGTCTTACAGAAGACGGGCTTGCTTCGATCACCGCGGAGGCGTTTCAGCTGCGAGTTTTCTTTCTCGCCCGCGTCGAAGAGATCACGATCACGAACAATCTTGAGAAGGTCGACGAGGGGTGGGAGTTACTGGTTTTCTTCGACGAGAAAGGCAATTTCCGCGGAACCGTCGCGGACTTGCTATGGAACCAGTGGGAAGCGGGACTGATTCCGATGACCGCCGGCGAACACGAAATCAATATGGTAGTACCAAAGGGTTGGCGGCAGATAGTAAATGGAAAGGAAGAGCCGATCCTCGCCGCGACTGCTTCGTTGACCGTCTTTGCATTCGTACTGCGAATACCCGGTGAGAGTACATATCATACTTTGATTCGCGCTACAGATGGCACTGTTGAAAAACGGCAGTTAAATGCGACTTTCAATGTCAATGTTGATCGAACCGTGCCACAAACACTTGAAGTGTTTGATAGCGAGGATCATCTAAAAGCGGCGGTTCAAAGCCAAAAGGGTGTTGGCGTGACGATCCGCACGCGACTCCCACGAATTCAATACATGAACCGGTTCTATTATCCTCTCAGTAATAGAGTCGATCAGCTCTTGAAGCAGCGCTGGGAGCAGGCGTCTGATGGTGTAGCCACCCCAGATGATCTAAATATCGATGAAATCGAGGGCACAGACCTCACGGCGGTTTTTGAGCCCCTGTTAGAAGGTTATCCTGGCAAACGGGTGCCGGTCATCGCTTATGAAGAGAAACAAGGCACCGCTGTGGATGTGTCTGGACTACTGCAAGCCGGAGATTACCGGCGAGTTGTAGAATGTGAAAAGAATTTCCGTCATCATCCCCGACGTGAGCTTGGGACTTTGCTTCACGATGCTAATCTCATTTATGCAGAAAAATTACTGGAATCGGCCGCGTCGCTACCTCGGGGGAAGGCCTTGAGGATGGCTGACCGAGCACGAATGAAGGTTTTAAACGCGCTCACATTCAATCCACGCTCTCGCGATGCGCATCATGATCTAGGCATCGTGCTTCAAGAAATGGGACGGCATCAGGAGGCGGTGCAAAGTTTTGATACCGCGTTAGTGATCGTTCCTGACGAAATCTCCACGTTGAACCTCAAAGCGATGTCATTAAGGGAGCTCAGCCGCTACGATGATGCCCTGGCTGTTTATGATCGTGTTTTAGCGTTGCAGTCTGATCACTTAGAGGCTCTTTTTTATCGAAGTGGGCTGTTAGGTGCAGTTGGACGTTATGAGGAAAGTGCAGAAGGCTATGATTCGGTCCTGAAAATGGTCCCAGCGCATTATGAATCACTTTATTATCGCGGTCTCAGTCTATACAACGTTGAGCGCTATAGCGATTCGATTGAGAGCTTTACGCAAGCGCTTCAGGTGCGACCAGCGGAGTTTGATGTCTTGCTGTATCGGGCGATGGCATTCGAAAGAACTGGGCGAAATGAAGAAGCACTTCGGGACTACAATCTAGTTATAGCCGGCAACGCGAATAAGCATGAACTGTATATAAATCGTGGCTCAGTCCTTCAGCGCCTTGGCCGTTATGATGACGCTTTAGCAGATTTGGATCACGGTTTGAAGCATGATCCCGACAATACCGTCGGTTGGAACAATCTGGGTGACACGCTGAGTGGTATGGGTCGATTCGAGGAAGCCCTTGAAAGCTACGACAGGGTCGTTCAGATAGAGCCGACTAACAGAATGGCACTAACGAATCGCGGCATTACCTTAAGCACTTTAGGGCGGCTTGAGGAGGCTTTGGTCAGTTTCGACCATGCTTTAGAGATCGAACCCGATCACTTGCCGACGCTTCATTCTAAGGGCCTTGCGTTGTATAGGCTTGGGCGATCTGACGAAGCATTGATTATTTATGATTGCGTTCTCGCAGTAGATCCTAAAGCAGAAGATACGTTGGCTAATAAGGCGTTAGCTCTGGCCGACTTAAAACGACTGAACGAGGCGCTTGACACGGCAAACGCAGCCCTAAAGAGTTCACCGCAAACAAACGACAGGGCTATGATGTTCGCGATCCGCGCCAAGGTCAGCTATCTAATGTCACATCTTGAAGATGTTGCGCCCGATATTGTCGAAGCTTGGAAAATCGACCCAGATTTGATTCTTACGTTGCGGGAATGCCATCCGATGTTTATCGAAAGCTTTAAGGAATTATCTGCACCTTCTGAAGACGAGTCGAAACTATATGTTGAACTCGCTGTGGAATCAGAGCGACGCGTGGTAAGCGATTCCGGAGGGATGGCGGTCGAATAATAAAACGCAATATTCTAGAGAGTCATCGGTCAGCGTGGGCAACGCGATAAATCACCGGCGAAATAGTAGTCTCGGCTTATCGCAACAGCCTGCCGGTTAAGCCAAGCGACTTCGGCTTCGGAGATTACGCCGTGGTTTGAACCTGGTGCAAGACAAAGGACAGGTGAGATGGGGATTACTCGCCAACACGAAAAATTATCGGCAACCAAAAATTCGCCTCTCTGGGCTCTTAGGATACACCAGTCCGTGTCGCTAAGTTCGTTCTGCAATTGGTTAATTCTCGATTGCATGACTACTGCGGCTAAACTTCTACCTGGAATGGTTAGATCTGGCCCAAAGCAAACAACGTGACGGGCCTCAAGCTCCTCCTGAAGTTCCTTGCTTGTTTCGTATTCGAATCCGATAGCACCCGGTATTTGGTGATTAGGAACCCGAATCGATTTCCATTCTGTTCTAATGAGGCAAAGCGCAAAAAACAAGTTGAGGACCTTCTTTTCACTTTCGCCAAACCCGGACACGGTACCGTCGAGGATTGCACGAGCCAGCCTTTGAAATGGCCGTTCGATGTTGCTGGCAGAGCCTTCCTCGGCGTGCTGATCCCAAACCCGCTTTGCACAAAACAGCGCACCATCAGGGGCAGCAAGAAAAGATTGTTTTGCGCCTACCTTGTAGACATGCACGCGGCCTGAGCTATTTGCGAAGCGGACGATGCTCGCGCGCGGAAAGGTATGCTGCCGGACTGTAAGCCGGTAAGGATGTGCTCGCATTGGTCTGTGGTGGCGCTAATTCAAGTATAACTAAGGCACAGCTCCCACACCGTCCTGGCGAAGCATTGCGGCCGGAGCCCGTTGTAGAATTGGCCCATGGCTGAACAACAGTCAACCATAATTCTATAGCGGTTTAGCCGACCGTGGATGGTGAAAGCGCCGGGTTCAACTGGAATCGATTTCAAGAGACGGAGGCACAGCGAGAGGGGTTAGTCGATGATTCCAAACCGTGGTCCATTAGCTCAGATCATCTCTAGGTTCCCATAGTTATTGAAATCACGCCGACGAAGATACAATAACTTAGAGAAATTTTCTTTAATGTTAAGGAGTCCCGATTCTTCTAGTTGGTGACCTGTTGCACCTGAATTCCCATAGTTGCTGTTACCCATCAGTGACCCTTGGTCATCCGTAACGTAGGGTATATAAATCTCACAATGTCGCTTTCACGTAGGGCTCAGCCTGATTTCCCGTATCGCTATGACTTCTTCATAGCTCATTCGGGCAAGGATCGAGCGGCGGCCGAACGCTTATTTGATTTGCTTTCACCCCTTTGTCGGGTTTTTTTAGACGTGCGCTCATTGAAATTAGGAGACGACTGGGATCAGGCGCTGTCTCAGGCGCAACGCGCGTCTCGAGTAACTGTAGTTCTAGTCTCATCTCATACTGAGGTTGCTTATTATCAACGCGAAGAGATGGCTGCTGCTATTACTTTGGCGCGCACAGAAGCGCATCGTGTCGTTCCCGTGTACCTAGAGGGTTGGCCCACCGATGGGACTCAAGTTCCGTACGGACTCCGTCTAAAGCACAGTTTATCCCTATCTGAGGCTGGCGGACTTGAGGGTACGGCACTCAAGCTCACAGAACTGCTCGCTCAAATGGATGCAGAGCACGCTGCGGCTCCTGTCCAAGCATTGGCTCAGTCGAATGCGCTGGAATCGGTTTTGGTGTCTGATTCCCCTCAAGAGAACTTCGCTACTCCAGATTCGTATTTGGGACTGTCAGATTCCGTCGTCCCGTTTGGGACTTCTCGTTTCACATGGAGCCTTCATCGTCTCCACGCCGAGTACACGACAAATATACAAAATTTTCTCGACTCTTACTTGGGAACCGTTGAACACCCTATACCTTTCGGAGGGCGCAGTAAGGAGATTGAGACACTAAACAATTGGGTCAATGATTCTTCGGCGCCTTCTTACCTATTGATGGCAGCGCCAGCCGCACGTGGTAAGTCTGCCCTCTTGGTTGCTTGGGCTCAACAGCTTCTCAAACGGGAAGACATGTGTGTCGTGTTTGTCCCCATCAGCATACGATTCGAAACCAACCTCCCGAATGTCTATTTTTCCGCTCTAACCGCAATGTTAGCGACACTGCACGGAGAAAAGTCCATCCCGTCAATTGTCGACACTCCGGCGGAAGTATGGCGGAGAATGGCCATGAACTTTCTGTCGAAGCCACTTCCCGACGGCCGACAACTCGTCATTATTCTTGATGGGGCTGACGAATCGGCGGACGTTAAGAGTCTCCGAAACCTCTTCCCAGTGCGCCAGTCGAACAGCGTCCGTGCGGTAGTGTCTGCACGCTATTTGGCGGGAGATAACGGCGCACGCCCCTGGCTTGTACGCCTTGGTTGGGAAAGCCCGCCCATTCAGGTCATTACGATGGCGTTGGAAGTATTGAGCGTTGAGAATATCGCTCAAGCCATGAGCGACGCCGGTTTCCCATTGAACGAACTGTCAAAGAATATTGATGTCGTTTTTGAGCTGCATCGCCTGAGTGAGGGTGATCCGTTGCTTGTTCGCCTTTACATGGAAGACTTGCTCGAGCTCAAGCAGGCTGCCGCCGATTTTCTACCGGAAGATCTGCGTAAGACTCAGCCCGGCCTCGACGGTTATTTGAACGATTATTTTGAGCGTTGGAAACTCGATCAAGAGTCGCTTTGGGGAAGTAACAACCCTTTGGGTTTGAACGAGGTTCGGCTGACTCTTGACATCCTCTCTTGCGCCATTGGCCCGCTTCGTATAGACGACATTCAACGACTGGTCCCTGAAGACAACAAACTGTGGTCGCACGACATTACCACCGCGCTGCACTATCTTAATCGACTAGTTATCGGCGACGGAATAAAGCAAGGTTATGTTTTTACGCATTCGTTGTTAGGTGACTTTTTCTATCAGAGCTTGAGTAAACACGACAAGGAGTACTACGAGTCACGATTCAATGAATGGGGCACAACTACACTCACTGCTCTTAACAACGGAGATATGGCACCTGAGGATTCGCCACCGTACCTCACCCAGCATTTTGGTTTGCATCTGGAACGGGCCAATGCCACTGCGGAAGACATGCTGACTTTGGTAAGCAATGGGTGGCGCCGGGCTTGGGAGAAGCTCTCAAAAACGTACGCCGGGTTTTTGGATGATGTTGGCCGTGCATGGAAAGCGGCGGAGATCAGAGATCGTGAGTCCGTACTCGCGAATGGGTGCGCACCGCTCATTAGTCAAGAGGTGAGATGTGCGTTATGCGTTGCAAGTGTAAACAGCCTTTCTGGGCGTATCCCACCAGATCTGTTGGTCGGCCTCATGAACGAGGGGCACTTCACAAATGATCAGGCGCTTGCATACGCGTACCAAGCTACGAACGCGTGGCGCCGAGCGCAGTCGCTCATCAAACTCTCCGCTCACCTAAGCTATGAAAGGCGCAAAGAAACGTACCGAGCCGTGCTCGCTGCTGCTTGGGAATTACGAGATCAAGAATCCGATAAAGATGAAGATGACCCCTACTCAACGAATGGATGGAGAGAAGATGGCGCTTCCATACTAGAAGAAATTGCGCCTGTGTTGCCAGAGGATTTGTTCGAAGAAGCGCTCGCCACTGCAGCCGCGTTTCATAATGAGTGGCAGCGAGAACGGGCCATTAAATGTTTGATCCCTCGGATCCCCGACGCGCTTGTTGAAGAAACCCTCTCCCTAATCCTGCAGATGGAAAACATTTGGTCAAAGGCGCAATGTATCGCTGAGATTGCTCCCCGTCTTTCAGATGTTCAGATCGAAAAGGCGGCCGCTGCAGTTCGTCAGACCAATGACCGCTTGTCATGGGCAAAGGGAATGGCTGGATTGCTACCGCGTTTGTCTCTCACAGCTATGGAAGATGAGTTGAGATTTCTAAATCGTTTCAGTCTGAATGAGCAAACGCGGCTTATTGCTACGCTTGCGCCAGGTCTTCCAAAATCGTTCGTGGCACGCGCTCTTCAGATAGTTAGAAAAGCAACCGATACTCACGCACTATCACAGGCGTTAGTGAGCCTAATTCCCTTGCTTAGCGAATCACAATTCGAAGAAGTTGTAGACATTGCTACCAGTTTTCGACGATTCGCCGATACGACGGTTTTGGCTAGTGTAGCCCCTCACTGCCGGGTAGAAACTTTGAGACACGTATTCGATTTAGCGCAGATAGGTAGCGAATCATTTACTCATGAAAACGACCGAAGCTATCTACTGGGATGTTTAGTTCCGCTCTTACCTGACGAGTGGCTAGGTGAGGCCCGCGTAGCTCTCCTAAGATTCAGACATAACTACTGTAGATTGAAATTGTTAAATGCACTTGGCCCGAGGTTAGGAGGCGATCTGGATCCTGAATTACTTAATATTATCGATAGCATCAGTGATGAGCACCAAGAGGGCTACGCCTATGAAAACTACAGGGGTTTAGCGCTAGAGGAGCTAGCGCCAACTATGCCTGAAACATTATTAAACAGCGCCCTCGCGCTCGCGAGAAAGATCCCGAAGGAAGAAGCTAAACTCGACACTTTGATTGCATTCCTCCCGAGACTTACAGGGGAATTGCGAGAGAGTACGCTTGAATTCATTCTGCGATCGACGCGCTCAGTTGACGATCCGGCATGGCAATCTCGGGCGTTTAAGAAGTTGGCCTCCCTCATGGCGGCAGAAACATTCTCGCTTCTCAAAGAGTCGCTCAATTCAGCTTGCAAAATCAATGTTCCATCCAAACGCGCCAGACACCTTGCAGAATTGAGTTTCGCGCTGCCGCCCCCGTTGAAGAACAAGGCGTTACAAGAAGGCTTGGTTGCCGCCCGTCTAATCAACGATCTCTCTCGCCGAATTCAAGCACAAGCAGAGCTATCACCACCGCAGAGTGATGCTGAATGGGAAACTCTTCTCTCGGAAGCTCAGAGCATTCCTGCGGTGATGGAGCGAATCAGGATACTGACGTGGCTGGGTCAGTTCTTGAATGAGCCATTAAGAAGCATAGCCCTTAGTGAAGCACTGGACAGTATGCCGAGTTTTGTTCCCTTCGGTCTTAAATCGGCGCAGATCGCTGACATCGCCCCGCAATTAACCACCAGAGAATTATATGAGAAAGCTCTTAATCTATTGTCGAGACTAAGCCATTACCAAGACCGTCAAGTGACGATCATCGCCCTGGGTGCGCATCTGCCATGGCCCTTCATTGATGACTTTCTTGATTTCATTAACGAAATAGCGGACGAAGAGTCGCGCATCAAAATTTTTGCAGAGATCGGGTCATATTTACCCGTTTCATCGGCGGAAAAACTAATCCGCGCTACGACGAGGTTTAGGCTCAGTTCTGAACGCACCGCGGCGCTCGGGTCGCTTGTGAAGCGACTTACTGAGAAGGAGTTGGGTTCGCTATTGCGCGAAACCGTCAGGGAAGGGTTGCCGAGAGAACAACTAAAAGTCGTCAATAATATCCTTCCGCACGTAGAAGGCGAGATAAAGCAGGAGCTAGCAACAGTGGGTCTTTATGCCGCCGAAAGGCTGCTGAATGGAAATGACTCAGGCTTGTCAACGTTGATACCTCACCTCCCTGAATATCAATTAGACAGGGCGCTGACGCTCATATCATCTCTCGGGAATAGCGTAGGAGCCGTAGACGCCTTAAAGGCAATTAGCTCTCGTCTTCCGCTTTATTTAGTTAACAAAGGTCTCGAGATCGCGAAATCGCTCTCACCTCCCCCGACTTGGTGCGAGCAAGGCTTGGCAGCGATGCTCGGACAATTAGCGAGAGTTGGTGATGCCGAACGCGCACTCTCAATTGCCAGCAACCTCAGTGATGCGTCATGGAGGCGTAGCGCACTAGGCGAAGTCGCCCAGCACTTGCCACTCGATTTGATTGATAAGGGCCTATCTGTTGCCCAGGAGCTGAGTCTGGGAACAGATCGCGACACGGTTCAGGCCGCTCTGCTTTTGCGTTTGGCTGAATTGGGTAAACCCCAGAAAGCAATTGACATGGCTTTAGCAGTACTAAGCAGAGACCGTCGCGCTAAGGTCTTAGCCTCGGCCTTTGTACGTTTGCCCAAAGACCGTAGATCCGAGATTTTGGGAACTGTACTTCAAGAAATGAAGAAGATGCCTCAGAGGAGTTACACCTATGACACCGATCAGAGCATGAGTTCAACTGATAATAATCGTTGGAAAGCCGATGTTCTTTCAAATATTTGCAGCGAGTTGCCTGCTTCAGGCCTTCGAGACGCAATCTCAGTTGCTTTGGAGATCACGCCAGCCGTTAACAGAACAACGGCACTCAAGCCTCTTTTGTCTCGAACAATGGAGATGCAACCCGACGCGCTTCACACGATCGTGAGTGACTGTCTGCATTTTTCAGCGCGATTGACCCGCGAGCAATTGTTCACCAATCTTCAGCTTTTTGCGCCAGCGATTCGCACTTTGGAAGTTTCCGAGACTGGCCACGAGATTTGTGAAGCGTTACGGGAAGTCGAATGTTGGTGGCCCTAAGTCAATGTAAAATGAGACTCGACAATAATGACAGTGCTTCTAGAATCCGACCATACGGGCCAGATAAGCAACGCCATCCAGACTTAGGGAATGATCCTTAAGACCCAAACGTAAGTTCCCATTGCAGGAGTCTCACGAATTGACCCTCCGTCCGGCATCTAGGAGACTAGAGGAGTGTTAACCAGACAAGGATACTTGTCCCAACGACGTCACGCATGGCTCGTCGCCGCTATATTTGCGTTCCTCCTTTTTCTTGGCAACGTAGCGGTGGAGGTGCTTGGAGATGAACTGAAAGAAAAGCTCAGGCCTTATCGGTTTTGGGTATGGCTAGTATTGGTAGTCTCCTTGGCGATTACGATCATCGGTACGATTCGGGAAGCAGGAAAGCGTCAGGATTCGGGAGATGACTCAGCAAGCAAAATTGCGAATGAAGGCGATGGAAACATCGTTTCGTATAGGGAAGTTACAACACTCAATCAATTAGCTGGCAACAGCAACGCTGTCAATCAATCCCGAGGCGGCGACGCCAAGGTTGAGGTGAATGTCTACCCGAAAAGTCTTCCTAATTCAGGCGGCCCGTCTGTAGTCAACGTGGATGATAAACGTTGCTCGACCGTCCATTGGGAGCATCGCGATGGCGATTTGCTCAAAGAGTATTTTGCAAAGTGCGCTGAATTCGATGGTCTGTGCAAGAACTTTAAGAGTTGGCAGGACCGTGACGTTCGCGAACGTTTAGTTGTCTGTGGCTTGGCAGCTGAAGATCACAATGGTCATACATATCTCACTTATGCTGGAGTCCTCTTTTGTTGTCAGAAAGGCAAAATACCTCAGTCAACGTTCCATGTGGACGTTCGATTCAGGCAGTTTACCATTGCCAACGAATCAGCCCTCCAGATTAATGGGTGCTCCCTGCTTCTACTCTACAATCAGATTCTAAGAGAGCTAACTCCATTTTTTGAACGCAGTTTGGAACTGCCTAGCATTCGAGATGATTTTGGCAGTGCCGTTGCAGTGACTGACTATCCTAAAGTCGCGGTTATCGAAGCCCTGGTGAACTTTCTCATACATCGCGATTATGCACAGGACGACATGGGCTTCATTACAGTCTACCCGGATAAACTTGTATTCGAAAATCCGGGGCAAAGTGAGTTTTCGGCTGAAGAGCTTCTTACCGCGACTGAGCCGCTAAAACCAAAGTATCCAAGGAATCAGAGGCTTATTCAAGCATTCAATGAAGCTCGACTAAATCAGCGAGAAGGTAGAGGAATCCAAAGAATTAGGGAGGCGCTGAAAGAAAACAGATCCTTGCTTCAAGACGGATCCATCGGTTTAGAAATCAAGAACGATCACGTCAATAATCGTTTCATCCTCACAATTCACAAGCGACCTCAATCAATCCCTATGCAGCGGCCTAACGAGAAGGATCTCAAAGCTGCAGTGGAAAGACTGTTGGCGGGGACTGAGGACCAGCATGATCGGAGCGCGATAAAGCAGGCTTTTTTGGAGGGAAGGATTGCCTACTCGGGAGCGGAAAAAAATCTTGCAATAAGCGATGGTGTATCAGCGACCGTAGTCGTCACGGGCGATCAGAATTCAGGACCGACTGATTACAACAAGGCCACACTTGACCTCGATGAACATCAATACGAGCACTTAAGGGCAACGATCTTTCCTGTGCCTCCGGGAATTCCTCCTCCAATTTCGTCACAACTTTTTCTCGGACGAGAAGAGGCTCTCAGCGATATCAAAGCTATGCTAGGTATGAACGATGAGTCTGCCCAAGCCCGTTTAGCAATCGTACGTGGCTGGCCAGGCGTCGGAAAGACGACTCTCGCTAGTGTCCTCTCGCGCGACGCCGATTTGGCGCGCATGTATCCAGACGGAGTGCTCTGGACGTCTCTTGGTCAACGTACAGAACTGATGTCAATTCTCGCAGAATGGGGGCGTGCCCTTGGAACAGATCAAGTTCTGAGGATGCCGCTAATCCAAGACGCCACCAAGTTGATTGCAAGTCTATTGCAGAACAAACGCATATTGTTGATTGTCGATGATGTGTGGAACAGTGATTCCGGCGCACTTTTTCTACAGCTCCAAGGCCGCCATTGCGGACTGCTTATTACAACACGGTCCACCGAAGTTGCGAACTCTTTGGCACCATCTGTTAGCTCGGTTTATAACCTTCCCATCTTGGATGAGGAAGCGGCGTTCAAGCTTATTCAGCTTCTGGCTTCAGAAGCCGGACCGCAACATCATGGCGAATACCGTGAGCTAGTCAGAGACCTCGAATACCTACCCTTAGCTATCCACGTAGCTGGGCGCTTGCTTCGAGAAGAGGCTCGCATGGGTTTCGGTGTCTCGGATTTGCTAAGCGGTCTTCGGGATGGGGCTGCGCTCTTTCAGGCTAAGGCACCCGCGGATCGTGTCGAGGATGGAGTCCTTCCCACCGTGGCCGCACTTTTGAAGCGAAGCACCGACGCACTCGATGAGCACACGCGTGAATGTTTTGTTTTTCTCGGCGCATTCGCTCCTAAGCCCGCAACTTTTGACCTTAAGGCTATGGAAGCGGTGTGGCAGGTGGAGGATCCAAGACCAATTGTTCGCAAGCTCGTCAGCTACGGGTTACTGGAACCGGTGGGTAATGGGCGGTTTCAAATGCACGCTTTGCTCGTCGCGCACGCGCGATCTCTTTTGGAAAACTAGGCCATGAAAATGGACGAGGTTGGTCGCCGACATGCAGGCTATTACTTAGAGCGCCTTCGTTCAGCCAGTGAGCTATACGCTCAGGGAGGGGAGTCATTGCTGCAAGGCCTGCGACGATTTGATAATGATTGGGCCAATATTAGGGCGGGTCAGGCTTGGTCCGAAGGGTTTTCGGGAGAGGATGAGATCGCAGCTAGATACTGTATTGAGTATCCCAACGTCGGAGCAAACTTGCTAATGTTGAGACAACATCCTAACGAAAGAATTCACTGGCTTGAAGCCGCGGTCTCTGTTGCACGGCGTTTGGGTGATCGTATACGAGAGGCTGAGAATCTATGTAACCTTGGAGTTGCATTCTTACTCTTTGGTGAGCCGCTTCGTGCCATCCAGCTACTGGAGCAAGCACTGACGAAACAGCGCGAGATTGGAAACCGTGAAGCTGAAGGAAGTGTGTTGGACATCCTAGGAACTGCATACGCAGACCTTGGCCAGATGTCGAACGCGATTGACTTCTTTGAAGAAGCGCTGCGGATTGCACGGGAAGCAGGAGGCACGAGTCATGAAGGACGAGCCCTATTAAATATAGGTGCTGCGTATGCGAATTTGGGAGACATTCAAGAAGCGATCAATTTTTATGAAAAGGCGCTAGCTCTGTTTGTCGAGGTGAAAGATCTCAACGGCGAGGCCTTAAGCCTGCGAAATTTAGGGACTATTTACGCAACCGCCAACCAGACAGAGAAAGCCGTTGCGCAGTATGAACGAGCACTTTCCATTGACCGAGAGATCAGCAACCGATTAGGGGAAGGCGCAGACCTAGGTCGGTTAGGCGAACTCTATGCAAGAATGGGGCAGGGGGAAACAGCGCTTGAATATACTTTGAGAGCGGTAAGAATTTCCCGTGAGTTGGGCGATCGTCGGGGGGAAGCGGAGTGCTTGGGTAACATTGGCACAGCTTACGTTCAACTAGGTGAGCTCGCCAAATCGTTAGAATACTTCGAAGCCCAACTTGCAATTACTCGCGAAGTTAGTGATCGAAGAGGGAGCAGTCGTGCACTCGGAAATTTGGGCCTAGCACATCGAAAGATGGGAGACTTTGATCTCGCTGTCGAGTACTTTCAAGCGGCATTGGGCACCACTCGCGAGATTAGTGATCCTCGAAGCGAGAGCCTCGTATTGGGTAATTTAGGATTAGCATACGCCAGTCTGAGTCAATGGCAGCGTGCAATTGAGTATTACGAGCAAGCATTGGTGATAAATAAGAGGATCCGCAATCGCCACGGGGAAGAGACCAATGTACGAGATATAGACCTAGCTTATAAGGCGCTAGGTGATGTCGGTCGTGGAAAAGAATCCATATAGAGTTGAGCGTCGAATCGGTGGCGGAAGCGAAGGACGGTCAATCACTCATCCCAATCAAAGTACGGATAACTATGGGAAAAGATATCAATAACTATGGTGCGGATATCACTAACTATGAGAACCGACACAGCTAGAGCTTCGGCGGTGTCACGCCGTGCTGGCCCTGGTATTTGCCGCCGCGATCTTTGTACGAGACTTCGCACACTTCGTCCGCTTCAAAGAACAAGACCTGGGCTACGCCTTCGTTGGCATAAATCTTTGCCGGCATCGGCGTGGTGTTGGAGAATTCCAGCGTTACGAAACCTTCCCATTCAGGTTCGAACGGCGTCACGTTGACGATGATGCCACAGCGCGCGTAGGTGCTCTTCCCCAGACAGACGGTCATCACGTTGCGGGGAATGCGAAAGTATTCGACGGTGCGCGCGAGCGCGAAACTGTTCGGGGGAATCACCACGTGGTCGCCTTTGATGTCGACAAAGCTCTTGTCGTCGAACTTTTTCGGATCGACGATCGCGCTGTACACGTTGGTAAAGAGTTTGAACTCGTCGGCGCAGCGCACATCGTAGCCATAGCTAGAGGTGCCGTACGAAACCACGCGCCGGCCGTCGACTTCCTTCACCTGGCCCGGCTCGAAGGGCTCGATCATCCGATACTCTGCGGCCATGCGCCGAATCCATTTGTCTGATTTGATGCTCATTCGTGTTTGAATTAAGGCGCGAGAATAAGAGATTTGAAGTGCGGCGGCAAGCGGACAATACCGGAAGATCCTTCCCCGGGGCAACGCCCTGGGAACAGACGAATTAATGAAACTCTGAAAGCGTGGCGGCCGCCGCGCAGGAGTCAGTGCCATCTGCGTGAGCAGATGGGATCAGGAGGCGGGCTTGGTCTGCCGTTGGCTCCTTCCTTATCCCATCCGCTGACGCGGATGGTGCTGACTCCAGTGGCTCTGGCTTTCGGTTCTTACCAAATTTTCAATCTGCACTTTTCATTTTTCAATTTTCAATTTAGCTTTCTCACCAATGAAGCTCGTCGTTCTCGGTTCAGGCACTTCCGTTCCACACCCACTGCGCGCTCCGGCGGCGTTCTGGCTCGAGACTGATGCGGGCACGATTCTGCTTGATTGCAGCGCCGCGGCCCCGCATCGAATGGCCCAGGAAAAGCTCGACTGGATGAATCTCGACGCCATTTGGATTAGCCATCTGCATCTGGATCATTGCGGTGGCCTGGCGCCGCTGCTGGCCGGGATCAAGTGGGCGCCCGGAATCAATCATCGTCGAAAGCCGCTGCAGATCTTCAGTTGCGAAGGAATCGTAAAACTGTTGAAAGCGATCGACGGCGCGCACAATTACAAACTATTCGAACAGCCTTTTCCCCTTGAATTCCACGAATTCCCGCCGGCCGAAAGCGAGCGCGAAGTGCGCATGATCGAGGGGCTTCGCGCTCAGATAGTGTCTACGCCGCATCGCGCCGAAAGTCTGGCGCTCCGGCTCACGCAGGCGAATGGCACTGCGATTGTTTTCACTTCGGACACAGGCTACGCGGAGAGGCTCGGCGAATTCGCCCGCCACGCGAACTTGCTGATCATGGAATCTTCTTTTTATCGGAATAAGCCAACGCCGAAACACCTCGAACTGGAGGAAGCAATGCGCCTGGCGAAAATAGCCGAGCCACAAAAGCTGCTGCTGACGCATCTCTATTCCGAGTGGGACGAGATCGATTTGGCAGCTGAAGCGAAGAAGCTTTGGCCGGGAGCGACGATTGCGGCGTTCGATGGATTAAGGCTGGATGTAGGCGAATGAACTTTGCGTTATCCCGGCGACTTGCTTGAGCGCAAGGAGATAAATTCACGGGCGGGACGCCCGTGCCACTTAGTTGATTACGAAATGTGGGGATTAGGACTGACAACCTTGGCGCTGGTGCTCATGCTCGTAACTCTGGGCGCGCGGTTGAAAACTGATGATCCGGTGCTTCCCAAAGCGCTGCTCGAAACGGGACAGGCGATGAAGATCGTTTCGCCGCCCGCCGGCGACGAGGTCACGCTGGTTTCTTACAACATCCGTTGGCGCACCGGAGCTGACCTTGATGAAATTGCCTCCTGGCTGAGATCAAATGGCGCCACTGTAATTGCCCTGCAGGAAGTTGACCGCGGCAAGAAGCGAACCGGGAAGATCAACAACGCGCGCGCCCTCGCGGAATCCCTGGGGATGTTCTACGCGTGGGCAGCGCCACCGCCGGCCAAACAAACCGACGAAGAAGAAACCGGCGTCGAGCTGTTGAGTTCGTTTCCGCTTTCCGACATCACGCCGATGGTTTTGCCCGAGAAGGGTCCGGGAGGCCGCTGGCGCGCGGCCCTGGGCGCGACTGTGAAAATCGGGAAGCTGAACCTGCGCGTCTATTCGGTCCACAGCGAGACGCGCATTTCGTTGAACCAAAAACTCAATCAATATCGCGCCGTACTGGAGGATCTCAAACGGTTTCCCTCCCTAACACCCGCAGTGGTGATGGGCGATTTCAATAGCTGGGAGCCGCCGACGGTCGACGCGGTGAGAAAGTTGTTTACCGAACAGGGATTCAGCACTCCGTTTCCCGACGACGAAACCACCTTCAAACGCAGCGCCGTGGTGTTTGACGTGAAGCTAAAGCTGGATTGGATTTGGTTACGCGGTTTGAAATTCGGCAGTCATGAAATCGATCGCACGATCAAGGTTTCTGATCATTTTCCCCTGCGGACGGCGGTCAGCACTTCGCAGTAAGAGCCGCGGTTAGATCCAAACCCGATGCGAGTCTGCGAGCTAAGAGACGCTAATCGTGGTCGGTCGCCTCCATCTCTTCACCATCAATCACCAGGCGATCGTGCGCATCGATGTGCAGCGAACCCTGTCGAATACGCAATTCCGTCTGCGGAAAAGGTATTTCAATCCCAGCCTCGCGAAACAGCCTTTCAATTCGATAATTGATGTCGCTGCGAATCTGGACATGCAGGCGGGGCCGGTTGGTCCACACCAGCAAACGGAAATCGAGCGACCAGTCACCAAATTTCAGAAACTGCACCTTGGGCTGCGGGTCGCTTAAAACGTTATCGACGCCTTCAGTCGCCCGCAACAGCGTCTCAGTCACCAGGTTTACATCTGAATCGGAAGCGACGCCGATGGGAATAGCCAGACGCGCGCGCGGATCTCCGTATGACCAGTTGATTAACTCTTCGCGGATCAGTTTTGAGTTCGGCACAATCACCGACACGCGATTGTTGGTCGTCATCACGGTCGTGCGCAGATTGATGCTCTGCACGTCGCCTTCTTCCTTGCCGATGCTGATGCGATCACCCACCCGGACCGGCCGTTCGAATAACAGGATGAAACCCGAGGCGATGTCCGCGGCGATATATTGCAGGCCAAAGCCAATGCCGACGGACAGCGCAGTGAAGATCACCGCAATCGAAGTCAGATTCAGACCCACGCCGAAGGCCAGAGCCAGCAAAACTCCGAGCGTGATGATCAGATATTGCGTCAGCCGGCCGATTGTGTAGTGGATGCCGGGATCCAGAAACGCGCGCCGGGCGATGCGCCGCTGCAGGAGTTTGCTGAGCGTCCGCGAGAGCAAGAGCGCCACCGCAAAGATAATCGCGCCGCCGATCAGCGAGGTGATCGAACCTTCGAGATTGCCGATCTTGTACGTATGACTGAGGTAGTACCAGACGCGGCCGAGGAAATCCCGCCAGCTGTCGATCAAAGCCAGAATTGAGATCAGCCCAAAAGTGCCCATGCGGTTTCTCGAAAAAAATGCCGTCGCAGCCCTGTCGGGAACACGCGAACGGCTCAGCGAACGATTAACTATAGACTCGATTACATGCGGTGCAAAATCAAGCGGCCGGTGGCCGCTCTTAACTAGTGACTCATCGCGTAGATGATCACATTGATCGCCGATTTATAGGCATGCAAGCCGTACCTGGCTGGATAACGCGGGTCGTTGATCCACTCGAAGGCGTCTCCCATATCGGTGTTGAATGAAATGAAGCAGACCAGACGGCCCTGCTCGTCTTCGACGCCCATGCGATGGGGTATGGTGCCGCCCTTCTCTGAAGTTTCGCCGCGCATCGCGTTATAGATGTTGGGCACCTGGAGGATTTCATCAATGTCGAGATACGAATGGAAGATCGGATGCGAAAGCGGCAAGTCCTTGATCTGGCGATTAGGCCAAATCTTGTGGAGCTGTGTTTCCAGATTTGCGATTTCGTAGACACCCCAGAAGTCGTCGAAAAACATGAACCCGCCGCGGGCGCAATATTCGCGCAGCCTCGCGGCCTGTTCGTCGGACAGTTCCATGAAGCCCGGCTCGACAAAGTAGATGATTGGAAAATCGAAAAGGCGGTCGTCCATGATCGGGATTTGCTCGGGCCGGACCGCGATCTTCAAATTCGTCCCGGTCCATTCGCGCAAACCCACAATTAAGTTGAAGTCGGCTTCGGGATAATCAGTGGCCCACATGCCCCGGCGGCGATAGCCGTAGTCGGGCGAGTCGTAAATGGTCCGAATGAAAGTGAATTCACCGAAGGATGGACCGGTCTCTTCCGGTCTAACGAGAGTTGGGCGTTGCTGAAAGCTGCGCAAATCATCAAGCGGGTTTTGGGCCCGCGCCGGCGCCAGTGGCAGCCAGATCAAAAGCATTGCCAGCCAAAGCTCAACATGTCGAATTTTATTGCTGGTGATTTTTATCTCGATCTCCCCGGCTCACGGTCAATGGCTCATGGCGTAGATAATCACGTTGACTCCGATCTTGTAGGCGGGGAGACCATACTTGGCTGGATAACTCGGGTCGTTAATCCATTCCCACGCGTCGCCGAGATCGCTGTTGCGCGAAATGAAAGCGACCAAGCGGCCGTTCTTATCTTCAATGCCCATGCAATGCGGCACCACGCCGCCCTTCTCAGACGTATCACCACCGCGCCGCGCGTTCATGATGTTCGGCACCTGCACGATCTCTTCAATGTCCAGATAGGAATGAAATATTGGATGGGTCAGCGGCAGATCCTTGATTTCATATTCGGGGAGAACGCGGTGAAACTGTTCCTGGACGTTCTGCCATTCGTACTCACCCCAGAAATCGTCGAAGAAGATAAAACCGCCGCGGGCAATGTATTCGCGCAGACGAACGGCCTGTTCCGGTGACAAGTCGAGGAACCCGGGCTCGACAAAATAGATCAGCGGATAGTCGAACAGCTTCTCGTCCATGATCGGCACCTGCTCGGGCCGCGAGGCAATTTTCAAATTCGTGCCGGCCCATTCGCGCAAGCCGACGATGAAGTTATTGTCGGCCTCGGGAAAATCAACGGCCCACATGCCGCGCCGGCGATAGCTGCCCCAGGGCGAGTCGTAAATCGTGCGCGTGAAGGTGAATTCACCGAAGGACGGACCCGTCGCTTCGGGTCGCACCAGGGTTGGTCGTTGCCGGAAGTTGCGGAAGTCGTCGAACGGATTTTGCGCGTGGGTGGAGACGAGGAGAAAGCAGAGCAACAAGAAACTCAGTATGAGCACACCGAGAGATCGCTTGCGACCACCACCAATTTTCATCGTGACTCGCATCCCATGATCGCGCCTTCGGCGCAGCACACTGCGGTGAGTCTCTGACTCACCGGACACTCCCTAAAATAACTGGAGCTTCGCTTCCGTCCTTGAGGCGTAGCCTCAGAAATATTCAGACTGCCTGACGGTAAGCCGGAGGCTTACCGCCTCGTGCAGCGCCGGAGGCGCACACCTCACTGTTTCTTCCCGCCGCCTGAAAGCCTTCGATAATATTCCTCGACTGCCTTCCGGTAGCGCTCGGGCGCCAAACCTTCATCACGCAAACGCAGGTTGGTGCGTCCAGCCTGGTTCTGGGCCTGCTTACTTAATTCCAATTCAAGTTGCCGCAACGGCTCGACTATGTTGGCCTTGAGGTTTTTGGCGGTCTCGATGTCATTCCCCGGCCGCGCAATCATTCCCCTTAGTTCGTCGATTACGTTATCGATTACGCGATGACCGCCGCTGGTTGAGCCGTATTGGCTGCGGAGACTTTCCGCGTCACGCAGACGCTCGCGGAGTTCCGAATTGAGTTGCCGATCATCCAAGTTGCCATTCCCAAAGCGATCGGCGCCACCGCCCTGACTTCCCTGCTGCCCACGCTGGCCCTCTTGTCCTTGTTGACCTTGCTGCCCTTGCTGGCCCTGTTGCCCTTGTTGACCGCGCTGTCCTTGCTGTCCTTGCTGACCGCGCTGTCCTTGCTGCCCTTGTTGTCCTTGCTGACCCTGCTGCCCTTGCTGACCGCGCTGGCCCTGTTGATTGCCGTTACGCCGAGACGAATTCTCATCCAAACGACGCCGTAATGAATCAACATTGTCCGCAAGCTGCCGCGTTCGATCCAAAGCCTCTTCCGTGTTGTTTCCGGATTGACCCGCACCCTGTTCGGCGGACTGCAAGCGCTCGGAAAGATTGTTCAAGCTGCGCTCGATCGCGCGCTCATTGGCGCGCGCGCCTTCGAGATTATTCCCGTTCAGCGCCTGCTTGCCTTCGCGAATACGTTCGGCCAAACGATCGCGCGCCATTCCTTCCGCGGCATCGTTCAGCTGCCGCTGAGTCCGCTGCTGACCGCCGCCCATCGCCTGGGCCGACTGCTGGAGGTCCTGCTGCAAACCACTAACCGCATCGGCCAGCGCATCTTTGCGCTCACCCAATTGCTGACGCGCTCTTTGCGAGCTGGCATCCTGGCCGCCCCGGCGCGCGAGATTCTCGACATCTTTGGCAATCTCCTGTTGCCGCGACGCTGCCTGCGCCGCCCGCTGACGCAGATCGCTGATCTGTTGCTGGCGTCCCGCGGATCCGGATTGCCCACCGCTTTGCCCATTCGATTGCTGCAAACGATTCTGTGCTTCGCGCAAGCGATCGAGTGCTCGCTCGTTCTGCGCGATGGACTCGTTTGAATTGCCCTTCGACGAAGCCTGAGCCTTCTGCATCTCGTCGGCAGTCTGATTGAGTTGGCGGCTCAGCTCGGCCATTTGCGGATCACGCCGCTCGCGCGAAAGCTTCTCGAGTTCGCGCGCCGCCCGCCGCGTCTCTTCGATCATTTCCTGCTGTTGGCGCTGGTTGCCTCCGCCGCCTCCGCCTTGATTGCGTGCTCCCTGCATGCGGCGGCGCTGCTCTTCCAAAGCCTGCTCCTGCCGGCGCGCCAGCTCTTCGAGTTTCCGTTCCGCTTCAGACTTCTCCTGCTGCGCCTGTTGTCGTTGCTGCCGCTGGACCGTCTCGTACTGATTTTTCATCTTGTCGAGCTCGAGCTCGAACAAGCCGGCCAGCTCCTGCTGCTGACGCTGATCGCCTCCGCCGCCACCGCTCGCATTTTGATTTCCAAAGGCCACCTGGACCTGGCGAAAGATCGCATCAGCGGCGAGTAACTGCTGTAACGCTCGCTGTTCCGGCGGCAGCGCATCTTTGCCGGCTTCCTTCCGCAGCGGCGGAGGAGCTCCTTCCATTTCCTGAGCGGCCTGTTTCAAGCGGCCGGCCATCTCCGCCATTTCCTTCTGACCTTCAATCTGATCGCCCAGCCGCCGGCCCATCCGATCCAGAAACTCGAGCGTGTCGGTGCGCAGCTTTTCCTGCCCGGCCGCCACCGTCTCGTAGCCATCCTTGCGTTCCTGCGGCGTGTACTTGTCGTTTTCGCGCATCAACTTGTGCGTCGCCGCAATCAAGTCTTTTTGCCGGCGCGACAGCGCGTTCTGATCCTGATCACCGCCCTGACCGCCACCGCCGCCGCCCTGCTGCTGTGACTGGCGATACTCCATCTCGAAAGGTTTGACCTCGATGAAGTAAATGTCGCTGGTCGTCTCGCTGTTCGCGTCGCGCGCTTTGGCGTAATAGGAAATGAAATCACCTGGCTTCAGGTTGAATTCTTCGAGAAAGAAAGTGTGACTGCCCGTCAGAGTGCGCGCGGATTCACGCGTCAGCTCCTGCAGATTGACCTTCTTCTCTTCGCCGCCGTTGACTGAGAAGTGCAGGTCCATCGAAACCACGCCGTAATCGTCCTCGGCTCGCGCCTGCGTGAATACTTCTTCCAGGTTCGTCGCCTTCTTGTCCCGGCCCGGCCGGTCAAAAGAAATTGTCGGCGGCAGGTCATCGAGCACACTGACGTCGTATTCATTCGATCCGCGGTAAGTTTCCCCGTCGACGCTGACGAGCTCGATGTAGTAACTCGTCTGCCCTGTGACGGTCAGCTCGCCGACGAAATCATTTCCGCTGGCGCGCATTTCGATCTTCTTGCCGTCCGGGAACACGATGCGCGCGGCGCGCACCTGTCCTGACAGCCGCGCGGTGATGCCGGCGACCGTCCCTTTCAGCGCGGCAATGTCGCCGCCGTCTTCCGTGGTCTTCGCAGGTAGATGCGAAAAACCTGGGAAGTTCAGCGTCACGTCGAGTTGTTTGACGTAAGGCAAATCAACCACGGTGAGTTTGAATACGTCTGAGCGGACGCCGCCGGACTCGACGAAGTATTCGATCGAATCCTGAATGTTGAAGATGGAATGACGATAATCGGTTTTCGCTTTGGCCGGTTCCATCGCCTGGCCTTGCCAATCCGTTTTGGCTCCAATCGGCCGCCAATAGATCGAAACAATCTGCGCGTCAAAGTTGACCAGCGTCGCCAGCACGTCCTGATCCGAGCTGCGCGGAACGCGCGCGGTGCCGGGCTTGACCTTAATGCTCATCGCATTCGTGGCAGCCGCCAGGGTCCGCGGCATAACCAGTTGCGCGACGCCGTCCGAAATTTCACGTGGCCCCCATCTGAGGACGCCCGCCAGAATCAAAAGGCTCGCCAGGGTAGCGCCGCCATAAATCAGCAAACGCGATTGCTTAATCACGTTTCCCGGGTGCAGCATCGCCGCCACCTGGTTGGCGTCAGCTTCCAGACGGTTAAGGATCGCTTTAGAGATGTGCGGATCGCGACTTTCGAATGAGCACTCGATCGCCGTCACCAGACGATCTTCGGCGTTCGGGTGATGTTCTTCGATTAAACGGGCCAGCCGCGCGTCGGTGATTCGCTTCCACAGCGGACGGATTAATGCGAAGTAGACACCTGCCACGAAGGTGATCAGCGCGCCGAGCCGGAGCAGTAAAAGAGCCGTGTCGTTATGGCGGTACCGATGCGCCGTCCAGCCGCTCAACAGCAGGATGGCCGCGCCCGCGCTCAGAACGATTGCGACCCCGCGCAGCGCCAGCAGCAACTGTCGTCGCGCGCGCAAACGCATCAGCAAATTGCTTAAATTGTTCCGGTCCGGATAAATCATGGCAGTTACCTGACGAGCATACTCTTGCGAAGTTTCTCAGCCAAATTTTTCGTCCCCAAGCTGCGGAGCAGCGGTCAGAGCTAAGCCCAGGGCGAGGCTTTGCGAGTCCTGGGTAACGATCCCATTAATTCAACAGCCGCGAAGCGGCGACAGAGAACCGGGAAATGTCTAGCTGATAATCTTTCTTCGCCGCTCCGCGGCTCCACCAAAATTCGGAATCTTGACCCAAGGCTCGCAAAGCCTCGCCTTGGGCTTAAGTCTGCCCGCTGCTCCGCAGCTAGCTCTTTGAACTTGCTCACGTTTTCGGTTCCGCCTGGCAACAGCCCACATCGACCTTTGCGTAAATTGAACCGGACGCGAGCTGTTTCTATCCAACCATCTTCGCTAACTTAATCCGCTGCGCCAGCAATGACTCCGTTAACAGAAGCAGCAGCGCCAGCAGCAACAACGGCCACCAAACCTTCTGGCGGTTCTCGATCTCTTCGTTGCTGAAGTTGCGCGCGCTTTCGCGACTCTCCGAGTTGGCGGACCCTCCGGTCACCGCGCTGATAAACGCGCCGAAGTCGAGTTTGGTAAAGTCGCCCTCGCCGGCATTCAAATCTACTGCGGCAAAATCGGGTCGCGCGCTGTACCGCAGGCGATAAAATCCCGGTTGCTGCCCGGTCACGAGTAGATCGCCGTCCGGCGTCAGCCGATTGTCGGTCAGCCGCGCGCCGTCCGGCGCATCCACCGCCGGAGCACTTCCACCTGGATCTTTCGCGACGCGAAACGTCTGGCCCATTCCATACCAGGCGCCTTCCTCGCGACTTCCGGCGTACCGAACCATCTGATGCACAAACGGCAGGTACATCGGAGTCAGCGCCAGGTCGTTCCAGCTCGGCCCCAGCGAAGATGTGAACAGCAGCATCCGTCCCTTGCCGGCGTTCGCTTCGATCAGAGCGGGACTGCCGTCCTCGAATCGCGCCAGGACATTTGCGTTAGGCTTTGCTTCGGCCCGCACGTAGCCAGAGATTCGCGCCGACGCGAGCCGGCCGCTATCACGAAAGACTTCAAAAATCGGATGGTCAAATTTGATGTCGGTGATGGCCAGCGCCTCACCGTTTTTGGTTTGCACCAATTCGCCCAGGGTCGCGGGCGCCAGGTCACGGAATGAATCGTTGAAATTGCCGGCGTCGGTGTGCGGCCCGGTCGAGACGATTAGCTGGCCGCCGCCGGCGACAAACTTCCGCAGACTGTCGGCCAGCGCAGCCGGCAGCGTGCCGGCATCATTGAGAATCACCAGCGCGTTCTCAGCCACGCCCGAAGGATCGACCGCGCCGGCAGTTTTGACCGTGAAGCTGAAAGGCAGCGCATCATTCAGATTAAGCGCGCTCTGCAAATAAAAGCTGTCGCTGCGGCCGCGAGCAGCACTTTCGACGATCAAAGCCTTGGACGGCAATTCACGACGAATGGTGAAGTAGAATTTGTTGTCAGCCGCAAAATCGCCGGCCATAAGTTCGACGACGCAGCGGTTTGCGCCTTCCGTCAGGTTGAAGCCGGTGAACTCGACGACTTTGGTTTCGCGCGCATTCAGACTGACCTCGCGCTTTTCCACGGTCTGATCATTGATTTGAAAATCGACTGCCAGCCGGTCGCGTGGCGTATCGCTGAAGTTGCTGACCTGAACGGAAAGATTCTCGAGATATTTCTGACCGAAGACCAGACCATGCGCGTCGACGCGCGTGACGGCGACATTCGCGGCTGGATTGTTTCCGCCGACGTCAAAGGTCTGCAGCTGAATGTCGGCGCCGAGCTTAAAGCTTGAATTCGCCTGGTTCCAACCGCTGGCTTGAAAATCGGAAATCAGCACTATGCGTTTCGGACCGGCGGCTTTGAGCTCACCGAACAAGGCTTCGGCGCCACGCAAGGCCTGCTCGTAATCAGTTCCCTGCCAGCCGGCAGCCAAGCTGCTCAGCGCTGATCGCGCGCGCGCTTTGTCGGTCGTGAACCGGTTGATCACCTCATAGCGATTTCCAAAGCTCATCAACGCCACGCGTTCATCGCTGCGCGCTTCGTCGATGATGGCCGCGGCCCTTTGCAGCGCCGCAGGGAACATTTGCTCGCGGCGCATGCTGAGCGACGCATCTACCAGAATCACCGTGGCGCCGGCGCCGCTGGCTTCCCGCGCCGAACTGCGGCGGGTGAAGAACGGGCGCGTGAAGGCGATCGCGATCAGCAGAACCGCCAGACAGCGCAGAATCAGCAGCAGCAGATTGCGCAGCGTGCGTCGCCGGATAGTCCTTTGCGGCACCTGCCGCACAAACGTCAGGGCCGGGAATTCAATTTTCCGCGCGCGCGTGCGCCGCACCAGATGCACGAGCACCGGCGCCGCCACCGCAGCCATCCCCAAAAGAAAAAACGGACTAAGAAACCACATCTTTCATAAGTCCTATGCGTCCCATCAGTACCATTCGTCCCATTTGCTCTATGGGACGAATGCGACCTACCCACTCCTTCGCGACAAGAACGAGAACAGCGCGAAATCCAACGGCTGATCAGTCGTGATCAATTCGTAGTCGACGCGATTGGCGGCGGCGCAACGGCGCATTTCGTCAATATGTGCACGCATGCGCGCGCGGTAGCCACTCATGACTACGTCCGGCAGCACCGGCATTAGCTCGTTGGTTTCCGCATCCTCGAGCAACAGGATTGGATCGTCAAAATCGAAGTCGACTTCATTCTTATCCAACACCTGGAAGGCCATCAGATCGTGACCACGAAACCGCAGATGTTGAAAAGCGGACTGCAAACGATCCGAGTTGTCATAGAAATCGGAAATCAGGACGACAATGCCCCGGCGGGTCAGAATCTCCGCCAGCTGGTGTAAAGACTCAGCCAGCCGAGTTTCACCGCCCGCTTCCAGCATCGAGAGCTGGCCAAAAATTGTGCGCATGTGGCCGGTGCGGCTGAGCGCCGGCACGTGCGTATGAATATGCTGATCGAAAGCAACGAGGCCGACCGCGTCCTGCTGCCGGTTCAATAGATACGCCAGCGATGCCGCCAGGAATTTCGCGTATTGCAGTTTCGAGACGCGGCCCGCTTGCGAGTAGCGCATGGACGCGCTGGTATCAATCAGCAAGTGACATTGCGTGTTGGTATCGGCGCGATATTTTTTGATGAAGTAACGATCCGTGCGGGCCAGCAGCCGCCAATCGAGATAACGCAGGTCGTCGCCCGCATTGTATTCGCGATACTCAGTGAATTCGGTCGAGAAACCCGTGTAAGGTGATCGATGCAGTCCGGACATGAACCCTTCGACGACCGCGCGCGCCAGCAATTCGAGCGAACCTATGCGGGCCAGCACTTCCGGGTCGAGGAAGCGCGCCGGACCGGGCCCGTTAGGCGCAGAAGCAGCAGGTTGGTTCTTAACCGCCGTGGTTGTTTTTCGCCACCACATGATGAATGCGACTTATGGGACAGATGGGATACATGGGTCGTATGGGTCCCATCAGTCCCATACGTCCCATTCCTCCACCTACAATCCGCTCTTCGGCTCAGGCACTGTTTCGATCAATTGTTTGATGACCTGATCGGAATCGACCTTCTCGGCCTCAGCCTGAAAATTCAAAAGCACCCGATGCCGCAGCACTGCCGGGGCGACGGCACGTACGTCTTCGCAGGAAACGTTGTAACGGCCACGCAGCACCGCGCGCGCCTTGCCACCCAGGATTAAAAACTGCGAAGCGCGCAACGAACCACCCCAGGTCACCCATTTATTGACGAAGTCCGGCGCCGCCGGTGTGCCCGGCCGGCTCGCATTCACCAACCGCACCGCGTAGCGCGCCACCGTGTCCGATACCGGCACCTGCTTAACCAACCGCTGGAACGCAGTGATCTCATCGGCAGACATCACGGTCACAAAACGAAATTCCTGCGGCGCAGTCGTTTGCTTGACGACGGCAATCTCTTCTTCCTCCGGCAGGTACCCAATCTTCACATTGAACATGAAACGGTCGAGCTGCGCTTCGGGCAGCGGATAGGTCCCTTCCATCTCAATCGGATTCTGGGTCGCCAGCACAAAGAACGGGCGCGGCAGATCGTAACTGAGTCCCTGCACCGTGACGCGGCCCTCTTGCATCGCTTCCAACAGGGCGGCCTGGGTCTTGGGCGGCGTCCGGTTAATTTCGTCGGCCAGCACGATATTGGCAAACAACGGCCCGCGAATGAACTGCATGGCGCGATGGCCGGTGGCCCGATCCTCTTCAATGATTTCGGTGCCGGTAATGTCCGCCGGCATCAGGTCGGGTGTGAACTGAATTCGTTTGAACGAAAGATCGAGCACGCTCGCCACCGTCCGCACCAGCAAAGTCTTCGCCAGCCCGGGCACGCCGGTGATGATTGAATGACCGCCGACAAACAGCGATAGCAGTACCTGTTCGACCACGTCGTCCTGGCCGATGATTGCTTTGCGGATTTCTCTCAGCAACGATTCACGCGCATGGCCGAGCTTGTCCAAAAGCGCCTCGTCGTTGATTACCTGTTCGTCAATCGCCATTTGGTGTCCTCAGTTAGAAAATCATTGCCCGACAATCTTCAACAACAACTCCTGGGCTTTCTCATAGCTCGGCGCCGCTTCCAACGCTCGCAAAACGGCGTGCTTGGCTTCCGGCTGCTTTCCTAAAAAATGATAGGCGCTCGCGACATTGTAGTTGGCCTCGGCGATGTTCGGCGGATTCAAAGCTAACGCCACCCGAAATTCTGTCAACGCCTGATCGTATTGCTTCTCTTCGAGACTCAGCTGGCCGGCGTCCTTGTGCGTCGCGTAATCAAACGGACTAACAAAAAAACTCAAGCGCAACGCTTCGAGCGCGCCGGCGCGGTCGCCGGCCTTTGCTCTCAATTCCGCCAGATCTTTCAGCGTGGCCAGGTTGTTCTCGTCATAACGCACGTGCGCCGCCATCACCTCACTCGCCTGTTTGAGGTCGCCTTTCTTTTCAAATATCTCTGCCAGCGCGTCGTAGGCATTGCCGTCGCCGGTGTAGTAGGGAAACAACTCGATCGCGCGACGGAAATGCAGCACGGCATTCTCGATCTCGTTGTCGGCCAGAAACAAGTGACCCGCGCGCAGGTGCAGCGCAAACGAATCCTGGGTAGCCAGCATCTTGACCACGTCTTCCTTTGTCAGCGACGCGGCCAGGTTCGATTCCGTCTTCAAGGCATTCTGCAGCGGCCGCGCTTTGGCATCGACGTATTCGTTGAAAGCGCGATCAAAATCGGCCTCGCTCAACTTCAGCACGCGCATGAGAATATCCGCGGTCTGCGCTTTGTCGCGATAAAGTGCAAGCATCTTCAGAATGGACTCGAAACCAAAACGATCGACGATGAATTCGCAGACCTGCGAAGCCTGAAAATATGCAATGCCCAAATCTTCCTGCGAGCGCGGCCGCTGAAACCCGCCGTCCAAATCCGCAATCTTGTGCCATCGTCCGGAGATAAAGGCGCGCAGAAACAGCGGATTCCAGTCATCGCCCCAACCGGGCCGGGCCTTTCGTTCTTCGTAGACCGACAAGCCTTCCGAGAACCAACGCGGAATTCGATAGTCGGTCATTTGCAGCGTGATCACGTGCGCGTACTCATGCCAAAGCGTGCTGCCCCAATTGAATTCACCGGTGGGACGCGCGGACGGCGAATCGGCGGCAATCAACTGGCCGAAGCAAACTCCCAGGGCGCCGAGGCCCGGCAGTCCTAAAGTGCGCACGGCAAAGTCTTCGTGATTCGGAAACAGCTCGACGATGACCGGGCCCTGGGGAGTGAAATGATATTTGGCCGTGAGCTTGGTCGCAGCTTCATCGAGCAACGACGCGGCATAGGGCGCGACCACGTCGCTTTCCTTCGCGTCGGCTTTGATTAAGAAGCCGGCGTGTTTGGTCTCGCGATAATCTTTCATCGCGTCCAACAGATCGAGCGTGTTCTTGGCCCAGAGGTTGAAGGGATCGCCCCGGAATGATTTCTCGACTGCCGCGCGGCCTTCTTCCATCTGCCCCAACCGCAGCAGCGCCATGCCCAAAGCCAAATGGGCGGACCAAAGTCGCGGCGAAAGTTCGGTCGCCCGGCGCGCGAAAGCCGCCGCCTGCGTCGTGCGCCGCGTTATCGTCGCGTAGTGCGACAGCACATCGTAGATGAGGCCGTAACGCGGATTGATGGCCAGCGCCGCGGCGACTTCCGGTTCGAAGTCCCGGTCCTGCAGGTAAAGCATCGCCGCCTGCAGCGCATGCGCGTCGAGGGAACGCGGATTAATCTTGAAAGACTTTTCGATGTCTGCCGCGGCCGGGGCGTAATCGCGTTCTTCCAATTCGAGCCCGGCCTTAAAGGTCAGGGCGCCGACCAAATTCGGATTGATGGCCAGCGAACGCTCCAGTGCGGCAATGACTTCCTCACCGCCATCGATGCGTTTGCTGCGGGCAATGCCGATGTGCGCCCGGGCGCTGTTCGGATTGATCTGCAGCGCATCGGCAAAGAATTGCGCGGCGTCTGCATAGTTGTATTTATCAGTGAAGAGTTCGCCGGCACTCAGTTGGGCATCAAGGTAAGTATTGTCAGCCGCAATCGCCTCGCGGAAAACATCGTTCGCGTCCTGAAGTCTTTCGAGCTTCACGAGCGCGCGGGCCACCGCTGTTAATTCCGGAGCCGTGTCCGGCTGTTTCTCTTTATAGAAATTGACCAGCGATTGATAGATCAGCCGCGCGGGATCTTCCTGGCCGGTCAGGTCCAGCAGTTCGGCGCGCCGCAAGTCACTCGGCAGCTTGTCCGCGGAAGATTTCGCGTCGCTCGCGGCGTGTTCGAATTCAGCGATGGCTTCAGGGTAGCGTCCGGTTGCGGCCAGCACCTCGGCCAACTCATAACGGACTCCGGACGCGACTGGAGTTTTGATCAGGAATTTCTTGGCGGCGGCTTCAGCCTCGCCGTAACGTCCGGTTTCCAGATAGGCCTGCAGCAGGTACTTGCCGGCTGTCGCATCGTCAGGGTTGGTTGCTAACCGCGCATTGAGCAGTTTGACGGCCGCGTCGTAGTCGCCTTTTTTGGCTTCGGCGATGCCGGGAAGATTGTCGGGTGATTGGGCGGAGGTATGCGGAATGAAAGTGCAGAGGCCGGCAATCAAACTGAGGCAGACGGTGAAAAAGAGAAACGTTCCTTTCCAGCCTCGGGTCATCTCCGCCGTGACAGGGTCAGTACCATCTCCGTAAGGAGATGGGATCAGGAAGCCGCGATGGATTACGACGCCTCCTGATCCCATCCGCTGACGCGGATGGTACTGACTCCGGCGTCGCGTACTCGGACTGTGCTGGTGATGACTGTTACGCAACGTATACCTCTCGACTTTCACTCCGTTGGCGACAGTGCGCCTTGCTTAATTGAACGGTTCACTTTGGCCAACGCAACGAACAGACGTTCGAGTTCCTGCTCGTATTCCACCTCAGGCATTACGCTCTTGCGTCCGATCAACTGGGCAATTTCGCCTTCCAGACGCGTCCGGTCACGCAGCAGTTTCGCGACCGACGCATTGCTGGCCGCCTGCTCTACGGTCAGCGAATCCAAATAAGTCGCTCGCGCCAGCATGCCGTCGCCACCCTCGAGCTTCGCGTGCCCAACGCCGTCGCCGTTGTCTTCCAACAACGCGTGCTCGGTCGCCAGCCTGCCCGCGCGCGTATAGAAATCTGCGGTCAGACGGTTCGCATAATTGAATGCCTCGAGCACCGAGATATGGCCGTCCTGGTCGGTATCGGCGTCGGTCGCCAGCAACGCTACCAGGAGATATTCGGTGAATCTTGTGGCGTTGGTTTCCTGTCCGCTGCGGGTTGCCGTCACCACGATGCGGCCCTTGGCGGCCAGCGGCTTGATGAATTCGCCGCTGGCGCTGGACATGTTGAAGACGACAATGCGACGCGTCGGCAACGCGGACAACAGAGTGTTGTATTCCCCGGCGGAGATGTCCGGCCCGACGAGATTGAACTTGGCTTCTTTATCAAACGACCCGTGGCCGATCAGAAAAACGAACAAGAGGTTGTCGGAACTGAGCTGCGCGCGCAACGCGTTGAATGCTTTGCGGACCTCTTCCGCAGTCGCCGCTGCGACCGATGGGTCGGCAGGTTTCTCAGTCAGAACCTTCAGGTGATCTTTGGCAAAACCGAAGCGGCCGATCAGCGCATTTTGCAGAGACGAGGTCCATTGTTCGAACTGTTTCGCATAAGCCGGTTCGCCGCTGGCGCCGTTAATTATCAAGGCGAACTTGTTGGGATCGGGAGCGGTTTGAGTGCGACTCGCAGCAGGGCTTTGAACGGTCTGCGCCTGGACCCAAACATCAACACCGAGAAGCAGGACAAACGACGCAGGCAAAATGAAAAGCCGGTTAAGCTCGCGACAGCATAAAGCCCGGCGCCCGCGACGGGGGCGATAGCCTATCGGTTTGCGGCGTAACTTGATCATTGCCTGTCGCCGGCTTTACTTCAGAAGTAGTCTGCTCTTTCTCATTCACACCTGGCTTCAGCCAGGTGTGTAAGGCAGCCACCCGATTTGGAAACCGTTTAAACGGTTTCCCGTTGATTTCGCGTTCTGCACTACCAGGCTAATGCCAGGTGTGAATGAGACACGCGACGGTCGTATCGTGATCGCATCTTTTGAGGCAAAGCCCCTGTCGCCCGGCTATCAAGCCAAACCTTCCCGCTTGCGCAGGAACCATTCGGCGCACAGCAATCCGATAATCAGAAAAAAATTTATCGGCATGTCCCAAAGATCTTTCGTGACCCGCTCTGAATAGGGCGTCTTCCGGTAAGTCAAATCGTCCAGCAACGATTGCAGGTCGCTCAACTGGTAATACTTGCCGCCGGTCTCGGCCGCAATCCGTTTCAGCAAATCGCTGTTCTGCGCGGCGCCGTAGAATTCTCGATTCAGATCTGTGACCAGAACGTTCGATTTGGCCCCGACTTGCCCAAGGGTGCCGCTGTTAGCGAACAGTTCGATGCCGTGCGAGCCCAATTCGTCCGCTTTGAATTCTCCGGTGTAGACATTGGCGTCGTTGATGCTCGTGAACTTCAGCGGCACGTCCACCGTCACTCCGGACGGCTTGGTGATGCGGGCAGAGGCGCGCGCATCGCTGACCGGGTTGTAGTGTTTATCGCGAATGTCGGCCACGACGCGAATGGTGTCGTCCATTACGTAGACGTCTTTTTCGGCGCTCAGCTCGGTCTGTTTCGGCGTGCCGCTGACCAAATACCGCAGGAGCTGGCGCCAGAACGTCTCGTGCGCGTTGCTTTTTGAATCCATGCGCATCCGCCAGCGCCAGGTGTCCGTCGCCGTGAAGGCGAGGGTTTGCCCGCGACCGTAACGTTGTTGCGCCAGCAGCGGCACCGGCGGCGCCGCCGCACCCACGCGTTTCGCTTCGAGCAAGACCGCCGCGCCCGGCTTCACGTTTCGCAACGACTCGGAAATCGAGATCGGCGGAAGCTCGTTCCAGGTCTTCTGACTTACCGCGCGATCTTCGTTGAGACGCGTAATCGGATGGGCCTGACCGGCGGCAGTCAGCTGTGGCTTATAGACCGGCGTAAACGCTTCCGCCACATCTACGTTTCGTCCTTCGAGCGTCAGCGGAAGTAGATCGTCAATCAGCGTGCCTTTATATTTCCCCGCATCGAACGATAGTCGTCCGCCCAAAGCCAGCAAGCCTCCGCCGCGCCGCGAGACGAACGCCTCGATGCTGCGCAATTGGTCGATAGTGAAGAACCCCGCTTCCACGCTGCCCAGCACCAGACCGTCATAAGCGAACAACTCTTCTTCGGTCTTGGGAAAGCCGGCCACCAGTTCCTGCTGGCCGTTAATTCCCTGCCGGTAGAATTTGTTTTCGCCGGTGCGTTGCAGCGATACGAGGTTGACGTTCTTCTCGGTGGGATTCAACGATTCACGAATCTTGCCCAACTCCCAGCGCGGCTCGCCTTCAACATGCAGCACGCGCAGAGGACCTTCAATCACTTCGACCAGCGATTCCTGTTTGTTGTTTTCGATGGTGACTTCGCCGTCGAGCGGCGTGATTTCGACCGTGTAGCGGCGGAAGCCGGGTGTCGACGGCGTGATTTCCAGATTCACCGGCTGCGTATCATTGCCGCGTAAATTGAATTCTTCAGTCTTGATGGTGCGGCCATCTTCTTTCACGCTCATCAACACTTTGGTCGCGGCGTAACCACTGAGACTCACGAGGGCTTCGATGTTCGCGCGCGAGCCGACCAACACGCGCCGCGGCAGGTTCATCCGCGTCAGCTCGGCATCCAACGGTCGGGCAGTATCACCGACGCCGACGGTGAAGACCGGGATGTCGCGCGCGCGCAATTCTCTGAGCGTGGCGCTCAGGTCACGGGAGATGTTCGACGCGCCGTCGGTCGCCAGCACAATTGCCGACAGCGGCATACCCGATGAACGCCGGGCAATTTCATCCAGAGCCCCGGTTACGTCTGTGGTGCGCCCTTCGCCATAAAGATTGTTTCCGTCCGGAACTCCGACCACGGCCCCCGAGAATCCGTACAGGTTGGTTTTGAATTTCTCTTCCAGGCTCGTGAGAAAAGAATTCTTGCCGGGGCTCGGGGACTGCAGCAGCATCTGCTTGGCATAATCCAAACGGGTCGCGCGTCCCGGCGTGTCCTGCAATTTCATGCTGAGCGAATCGTCGATGGCCAGCGCGACATAGCTGCTGCGCGGCACCACCGATGAAACCACCACCACCGGCTTCAGCAACATGAAGATGACGAGCGCGATCAACGCCGTCCGCAAGGTCGCGAGAATGACCGTGGTTCGCCGGCTTACCCGCAGACGCGGCCGCACATAAACAAAATAGATAAAGGCGCCGATGACAATGGCCAGGAGGACGAGCAGCCAGACGCGCGGGCGCACATCGAACCCGAACTGGCCGTTTTGAAAAACGGCCCCCTCGTGTCCGAACAGTAACCGCGCAAGTGCTCTCATGACTTTAGAATCCGTGCATTATAGTGCGCCCACACCATTCCAAAGGTTAATTTTTGTTAAATGCTATGACGCTGGTCAGCGGCGATAGAGTTACCTGAAAAGATCGATTTTTAAAATCCAAAAATCTGGTGACTCGTACAGAGATACTGCGGGGGCCTGGAATCCGCCGAAGGATCGCGGTCCAGTGGAGGGTTGGAGAGTGGCTCTGCGGAAAAGTCGGCGAAGCCCACGAATGACCGTCAGTGCGAACTGGGCACTGGAGTCAGTACCATCCGCGTCAGCGATGGGATAAGGAAGAACCCAACCAGAGACCAAGCCCGCCTCCTGATCCCATCTGCTGACGCAGATGGTACTGACTCCAGTGCGACGGCCGCCCGGTCTTCAGAGTTCTATTTAACCTAAACACTTTGCCGCATCTTCTTAACCCGCGCTCGTGGCGCGGCAAAGGGCTGCACCCCAGGTAAACCCGGCGGCGAAAGCAGGCAAAAGCAATTTGTCGCCCGGCTGCAAACGATCGGACCGGCGCAGATGATCCAACGCTATGCCCATCGAGGCCGAAGACGTGTTGCCGGTTTCGGCGAGCACAGATACGAGACCGTCCCGATTGGCCAGACCCAATCCGCGCGCTACCTGGGCCAGGAGATTGGCGTTCGCCTGGTGCGGCACGACCCACTGGATGTCGTTCACGGTTAGTTGATTTCGTTCGAGGAGAGCGCGAGACGCTGCGACCATGCGGCGCGAGGCCTGCAGGATGACCGATTGTCCGTTCATCCGCGGAGCATAGTCGTCGGCGAAACTGTCGGGCGCGTGCGTTGAAACGGTACCGAATTCCGACCCAGGACTTCTGAGGCCCAGGTCGTCAGTGTATTTCCCGTCAGTTTCAAGCAACACATCAAGAATCTCGATCGCGCGGGGGCCGGTTCCGTCGGCAGAAATGATCAGCGCGGCAGCTCCGTCTCCGAACAACATGGAAAGAGAGCCGGCCTCAGGCCGGAGCCGCAAAAACGCTGATTGAACTTCGGCCAGACAAAGGGCGACGGTGTTTGCCGCGCCTGATTGAATCAGCGCTCGCGCCAGCTGCAAACCGTAAAGCGTATTGCAACACGCCCCGCGAATATCCAGACAAGGAATCGGGCCCAACCCCACGGCGCTTTGAATTGCCGGCGCACTGCCCGGAATAAATCGATCGGGAGTCATTGTCCCGAAGATTAAATAATCGATAGCTTCCGGCGCCGTCCCCGAATCTGCCAGCGCCAATCGGAGGGCTTCGGCCGCCAGCGAACTCGTCGTCGTCCCGGCTTTCGTCCAGTGCCTTTGACGAATTCCGGAGGACTTAAAAATTTGATCGGATTCAAGACCGAGCGGCGCGGCGATCTCTTCGTTCGTGATTACCGTTTCCGGGAGGGACGTACCGGAGCCAATGATGAACGCGCCCACAGATGTTTAGCTCCGGTGCGCGGCGACGTAAGTTTCGATCGCGCTGAGGGTTTGAAAGTTTGCGGCTACGACGTCGGCGTCGGGCACTCTGATGCCGCACTGCTCTTCGAGCAGGCCGACAAAGTCGACGAGGGCAAAACTGTCGAGCGCGCCGGCCTTAAAAAGATCGCCGCCGTCGACAGGTAATTCATTGCCATTGCTCTGCGCGTTCTCGTGCAGAAAATCCATAACCGGCTGGGGTAAAGCCATAAATTGTCTCCTTGGAAAATTAATTGCCGGCGACCACCGTGGGCGCTGGTAAGGGCCCAGGGTGGCGCGCCTGATATCTGGTGTAACCGTCAAGCAGCGCGTCATATATTAATGCGCCAATTTTTTCCGCTCCGGCGCCCGTCGGATGCGTCAGATCTCCGCCGACGAGATGATCTTTGCCCTGGCCGTTATGCCACTTGGCCATGGTGCCTTCGCCGCCCATCGCCTGGTAGAGATTGAAGAAGGCGCAATTGGTTTCGTCGGCGACCTTGCGTTGCATTTCGACAATCTTCGGAATCGCCGGCAGCGTCACGATTTTGCCGCCCGCATGCGTGCCGCGATCCATCGGCGAGACAATCAGGATTGAAACCTCCGGCAGCGCGCTGCGAATCCGCCGGACAACTTCACGCAGGTCGCGATCATAACGGGCCATTTGATTGTCGTTGGCGTACTGGCTTTCGTTCGTGCCGTAATTGACGATCACCAAATCAGGATTGCGGTGTTTCAATTGCGCCGCCCAGTGCTGCTCGTTCATCACGGTGGCGAGCAGTCCCGCGTAAGCGCCATTAACGCCGAGGCTGTCATAAACAATTCCCGGCCCGTCATTCTCAATTACGGCGCCGAACATGCGGAGCGATCCGGGACCGGTTCTGACTTCGAAACTGTTGGCTCCGCCGCCGGCCGCTTTGATTTCAAAGAAACCTGGTTCGACCGAGTCGCCCCGGGTCGTCACCGATTGCATGTTGCCGCCGACGACGCTGGCCTGGAACTCGCCCCCGTTAGGCTGGCGCAGAAAGTAAACATCCATGCGCGAAAAATTCTTGCCGGTGTTGCCGTCTGCGGCCGGCGCGAACCGCGCATACTTGCCCGGACCACTCGAGCGAAAATCGACGCCGCCCAGACCAAATCCGCCGTCGGTGACCATCGGATTCATGATCGAATCGCTGCTCCACCCGCCCCCAGAAGTGAACGTGATGGCCTGATGGCCATACCAATCCCAAGGCCGGTCGAGCAGGATGAAGCCGTGACCGGCGTCGCCGAATTTTTCCTGCAGCAGCCTGCGCGTCGGCCCGGTAATTCCATCGTTCGTGATCGGCGAATCGCCATAATGAGTAATCCGCGTGATCGCCCCCGGCGTTTTGGCCTCGGTCCGGGCCAGCTTTGCGTAGAACGAATCAAGAGCATGCGTCGGATCGACGAAGCTGCCGGCGCCGGGCGGCGGCTCGACCACAGTTTCTTCGACGGACGCGTTGTTCTGTGCGGGGCCGCCCGGCAAGTCGCCAGAGCCGTCCGCGGCGTGACGGAACGAGACGAGATCGCGCGGCTTCGGCAACATTTCACGGTACGTCTCGCCTTTGAAATTAATCACCGCCGCCAGCCGCGGCCAGACCAGGGGCAGCAAGCTCAAAAGAATTGTGAGCAGAATGGTGCGCGTGGTCTTGCGGAAAACAACCGAAACGCCCGTGCGGGCGGTGCTGGCCGGCAAAGTTCCGGGCAATGCCGCGTTGGCTTCGACTACCGATCTGACTGTTTCGTCCGTTGCTGACATCGTATTAGAAATTGCCGTAAATGAATTGGACGTTCGTGCTGGACAGGTAATAGAGCCCCAGCGCGATGGCCAGCATCAACCCGGCCTGTGCCGGTGACGGCAGCCAATTCCATCCGGCCGAAACCTTTTCAAAGAGGGAGCGTGGAATCCAATGCGATGCATAGCCAAGCACCAACATAGTCACCACGGGCAACGCCAGGTTTCCTGTGCTGAATTGCCCCGCGCCCAGTCGTTTCAAGACCTCCCACATTTGGCTGAGGCTTCCCGCCCGGAACAGCACCCAACCCAAACAGACAAAATGAAACGTCGCGATCACGCAGACGGTTTTGATCCACCAACTTTGCCGAGGACGCCGTTTTTGTTTGCGACGGTGCGCTTCCCACACATGATTAACTGAAAGTCCCAGCCCGTGCAGACCGCCCCACATGACGAAGGTCCAGGCTGCCCCGTGCCAAAGCCCGGCGATCAGCATCGTCAGAATCAAATTGCGATAGAGATTCGCGCGCTTGCGCAGGCCGCCGAACGAAATAAACAAGTAATCGCGTAGCCAATCTGAAAGGGTAATGTGCCAGCGCCGCCAAAACTCAACCAGGCTGTGGGCGCGGTATGGCGAATTGAAATTCTCCGGAAGTTTGAAACCCAACAACAGCGCGGAGCCGATCGCAATATCCGTGTAACCGGAAAAGTCGCAGTAGATTTGCAGCGCGTAACCGTAGATCGCCGCCAGCGTTTCGACTGATGAGTAAAGCTGCGGCTGGTCGAAGATACGATCGACCAGGTTGTTGGCGAGGAAATCAGCTATGGCGATCTTCTTGATCAGCCCGAGCATGATTAGAAAGAGCGCGCGGCTGCCGTCGATGTTTGTGAGCGCCGGCGTTTGGCTGAACTGGGGCAACAAATCTTTTGCCCGCACCAGCGGCCCGGCAATGACCGTCGGAAAGAACGCCACAAACGCCAGATACTCAAAGTAGTTTTTAGTCGGTGGACTTGTGCGCCGGTAAACGTCGATGACGTAGCTCAGGGAACGGAAGGTGATAAACGACAATCCGAGCGGCAGGGCGAGGCGCGTAAGCAAAACCGGGGACGCGCCCTTTCCGAACTTTCCCAGCAGTTCGGCAAACGAGGCGCTGAAGAAATTGAAATACTTGAAAGTGATCAGCGCGCCGACATCGGTCAGCAGGCTCGCGCCCAACAATAATTGGCGGAGTTTAGGTTTTTCCGTCGCGGCAATGCCCCGAGCCGTGAGGAAATCAACCGTCGAAAGCAGGAATAGCAGGGCGAGAAATCTGGGGTTCCAAAGAGCGTAAAAGTAATAACTGACCGCCAGCAGGAACAACACGCGGGTCCAGCGCCGCGATGAGAGCGGCCAATAAAGCAGGAAAACCAGCGCCAGAAAGAGTAAATAAGTTCCGCTTGTGAACAGCATCCCGAGACTCCAGCGCCAAGCATGTATTGACGGCTGTTATATGTTCAGGTGGATTACAACAGTGATCGGTCGTGGATTCCACAACCGGACTGTCGTAACAACCCCAACAGTGATGGCGCCTCAAGAAACTGAGACACCGAATCGTGATTTGTGCCCTTGACGGATCGGTGCTGACGGTAGCGCCAGGGATTGACGCCTGACTTTTGAGTCGGAACAACCGACTGAGACATGGGGCTGGAAGAATATATAGAGGATTCGACAGCCCGTCAATTTCGTCGGCAACCCGATAAGCTGTTGAGCGAACGCGTCTTAGTCCCGAGCGTCGGGGCTCCCAGATTGAAGCATTTGGCAGGAGGAGCAATCGTCGTTTGAGCTTACCCGCCCCAATTTGGTAAGCTCAAAGACGTTGGGGCACGCCAACCAGAACACAACCTAATCAAAAGACCCGCGTAAGACAGAGACTTAACCTCCTAAGGAATACTCGCTCAGTAAGCCAATCACGACCGTAGAAATAGAAAGTATAAATACCCGATGTTGAAGACTGCTCTTATTCTGTTCACTATCAGCTCGTCCGCACTGTGGCCCGTTTTGACCACCCGATCGGCCGAAATCCAGCTATTTGCCGACCTGGAACCGCAATCATCGCTGGCGCCGCAATCTTCGAATGGGCCGGTCATGAATGACGCCGCGCTGGATTCGTTTTTCCGGCAACTGGCGGCGCTGGAGACCCAAACCCGGCGCCGGCCGTTACGCGTAATTCAATACGGCGATTCACACACGAAAGCGGACCTGTTCACCGGGGCCGTCCGCAAAGAACTCTTGCGCGATTTTGGCGGCGTGCCGCAAACGCTCGTTCGGAATACCGCCTATTCGACCCAGACCGCGGCGTCCTACCGCACGGTTTTTCAACCGGCTGGCATCAACGGAGCGCGGGCCAAGCGCCTGCGCGAAATGTCGGAGGATCAAGCATTCCTCAACGGGCTCGCTGAAGCCCGGCCTGATTTAATCGTGTTGGCTTACGGCACTAACGAAGTGACCGATGGCGACTGGACCGTGAATTCATATTCACGAATGTTGATTTCGATCATCAACCGCCTGCGGACGGCGGCTCCCGAGGCGTCGTTTCTGATCATTGGTCCGCCCGATCGTGCGGTCCCGGCTTCAGGTGGATGGATGTCCGCCGGACGAATGGCTGATTTACAGGAGGCCCAGCGACTGGCAGCCTTTAATGCCGGCGCAGCTTTCTGGAGTGAGTTCGAGGCGATGGGTGGCGAAGGCTCGATGAACCGTTGGGTCAGCCGCGGCCTGGGCCGCTTCGATCACGTTCATTTCACCGCCGTGGGATATGCGAAGCTCGCGGATCTCTTTTATCGCGATCTGATGAATTGTTACCACGGCCGGCAAAGATCACCGTCGGTGTCTCCCGCAGCTAATGGGATCGACATGCGCACGATGCAGGGAATCCCGATTCCAACCCGCAAACGAAATTAGAAATCACGGGCTAGTCCTGGTTCCCGGCCCGAGCCGGTCGCGAGGACTTGCTCGAATCGGCATAGGCTTTCATCACATCCTGATAAAACATGTCGGCCATCCGCAGGTAGCCTGGACCGGTGAGGTGTACGCGGTCGCCCTGGCCCAAGCCCTGGGTGACCCAGGCATTCATTGAACCGTCGCCGCCCATCGCATCAAACGAACACCAGTAGGCCGCGCCGGCTTGCTTCGCTGCCCGCCGCTGAGCTTCGAGCATTTGCGGCATCTTGCTGCCGGCGACCGGAGTGTCGGCTCGATCGGGCGGCCCCCAGACAATAATCGAGGCGTCGGGCGCGGCGCGCTTGAAGCGGTCGATGATGTCCGCGAGTTTCCGCGCGTATGACTCGACCGTCCAATCGTCATCAGTAACTTCGTTGGTGCCGTAGGCAATGATAATCAAATCTGGCTTGCGCTCGATGACGTTGTCGGCCAGTAGATTCAGGTTCCAGGTGAAGAGTCTGACCAGCCGCGCGCCATTGATTCCCAGCACGTCGTACGAAACACCTGAATGCGGCGCGATGTGTTCGGCCACGATTCCCAGGATGCGCGTGCGCCCCGGCGTCACGGTGCGAACTTCGATGCGATGGTTTCCGTCGGCAGGAGCGTCGTAAGAAAAATAATCCGGGCCCGGCAGATCTGAATTCAATGACAACGGCCGCTCGAGCACGCTGTTACCGTCAACGGTGATGTCAATGCTCCCTGCCCCCGGGTACCTCATGTAATAAATCTCGAAATGATTGCAGCTGGTTTCCAGCCAGAGTCGTTCGTCCGCTTTGGTCGCGGTCAGACTGATTCCCGCCAGACCGTACCAGCCGTCGTTCATCGTACCTTTGCCGATACCATCGATGGCCCAGCCGGGCGTCGCGCCGCTCACGACTCCCTTGCGCGGAGTGCTCATCGGATTGCGCGCCACGATATAGCCCGGGCCGCCATCGCCAAAGTCGGTTTGAAACTTGCGCCGAATCTGCGCCGTCAGGATGTCCGCGGCGGTATGAGAATCGCCAAAGTGAGCGATGCGCACCGGTTCGATCCGGCGCCCGCTCTTCATCGCATCAAGCGCTTTAAAGAAACTTTTGAGGGCCAGGGGATTCTCGATGCCGTGTCGTTCCGATTGAACCGGTCGAGGATCTCGGAAGAACAAGACCGTGGCGACAAGCAGGCTCAGTCCAAACGCCGATGCAATCAGCGTTCGCGATCTTTGACGGCTGCGTAGTCTCCACTTCATAGCACGTTCTCAAAGTCGAGCTAATTGTAACCGAGAGGTCGGCTTTTGCAAGGATTAGCCCACGCTCAAGGAAACAACTGCGCTTGGAATTTTTGCTCCCCGATGATTTGCGCTGATGAGGAGACGGAGTAACGAGCGTTTACTTGCGAACTTATCATGCGAACTCTCTTGCTAACCTTCGCCCGAAGTTCTCGCAGACGAAATTTTGAAATCCTCGCAGACGAAATTTTGAAATCTGGATTTTGGAATATGAAATTTGAAATCTGAAATTGAACTCCCTTCCAGGCAACTCATGACCAGTCGAAGAGTATCGAAGCACCGTTGATCGTTTTTCGCAGAAAAGATCTTGACACGATCACTATTGATACTTTATACAAGACAGTCCGCGCGATCAGGTGATCGCGCGAGAAAGAAACTTTCAATGATGACGAGCAGGACAAACAAACAACAAGTCGATAAATGGCAGCCGTGCGCCGCCAAGTATTCAGTCGTCTGTTCGTTAGGCCTGACCTTGTCAGCAAATAATATTTTTGGCGGCAGACTCGGACGAGAAGCGTCCATAGATAGCCGTCATATCAGGCAATAATTCGCGGGAGCGGACTCCCGCTCCCAAATCTCAAAGCAAAATTCGCGGAGAATTGAAGGAGCGGGCAGCTTCCCTGGGAGGCTTAAAGCCCGCTCTTTTAGTTTTTTGACAATCGAAGTACCTATTTGCGAGAGATGAAGGCAGGGAGCCTTCAATGGATGACGATCTCGGTCCTTTGCGAGAGTCCCAGGAGATCGCCATCTCAGGAGAAGTGTGCCTCGAAGTGTGTTCGCGGTACGTTTACTCTCTGCCTTCATCTATTTTTTAGCACGAAGCGATCTGAATTCTGAAATCTCAAATTTGAGATCTGAGATCTCAAATCGATTGTGCATGTGTGGCTGAGCAGCAAAAGCACCTGACCGTAAATCAGGCGTCTCACGACTTCGTAGGTGCGAGTCCTACCACCTGCACCAGAAATCTTTTGGGGCGTAGGCTAACGCAAACCATCGGATTCCAAACCCGAGATTCTCGGTTCAAATCCGGGCGTCCCAGCCAAATTCGGAAGGTGGCGCGCGATGGCGCGCAACTGGTCTTGAAAACCAGGCCGAGCAATACGCCTCGAGGGTTCGACTCCTTCACCTTCCGCCAAGATGTCAAAACCGTCTGCGAAATCTTGCGGGCAATTTTCGGAGGCGTCGCCTAATGGTATGGCAGCGGTTTGCTAAATCGCCGCGCATTGCGCGTGCAGGTTCAACTCCTGCCGCCTCCGCCAGAATGCAAGGATGAAGTAGGAAGGATGAAGGATGAATAAGTTTTCTGTTCATCCTTCCACCTTCATCCTTCATCCTTGCGCATGGATCTGTAGCTCAGTGGAATGAGAGCGCGACTCTGCGAAGGTCGAGGTCGCACGTTCAAATCGTGCCAGGTCCACCAAATCAAATCTCTTACGGAGTGGCCGAGCTGGAAAGGCGCGAGTCTCTGAAACTCGTCTACGTAGGTTCGAATCCTACCTCCGTAGCCAGTTTTGACGCGGAGTACACTGGAGTCGTAAAGCCGCCAGGGACGGACCCATAATCCGTCGACGCAGGTTCAAGTCCTGTCTTCGCAACCAGCCTTTAGAACCCGTTCAGTGAGGATTCCTACACGACAAGTCGCAGGTTCGAGTCCTGCCGGGTTCATCATGCCGGCGTAGCCCAATCGGGAGGAGGCGCTAGTCTTAGGAACTAGACAGTGTGGGTTCGAATCCCTCCGCCGGTACCAAATCAATTTGGAGTGCGCCGACAACGGCGGCGCTTTGGATCTTTTGCTTAGCCAACATTCAACCGTTGAGGCAAAGCGGCGGCGCGCTTGCCGCCGCACTCCAAACGCTCGCGTGATGCAATCCGGCAGACATCGGTAGCTCAAACCTTCCGTCTTAGAGGTTCGAATCCTCTCGCGAGTACCAACCTGAAGAAATCGATTTGCGCGTGTAGCCCAATTGGCAGAGGCGGCTGTTTTAAGACCAGCTCTGTGATGAGTTCGAATCTCTCCACGCGCACCAAACAATCACGGGGATGAACGCGAAATGGAAAGCGGACTGATTTTCAATCAGTTGATTTGCGAGTTCGAGTCTCGTCATCCCTGCCAAACATTTTAAGCAAGTCCTGGGGGCATAGCCTCAATAAGAATAACCATCGCGAGGTGGCCAAAGCAGAAGCAGCCTACAACAGCTTGCGCTAGATACGTGGGTCGTAGCTCAACCGGCAGAGCACCGCACTGTGACTGCGGCCGTTGAGGGTTCGACTCCCTTCGACCCACCCAAACAAAACAAGTTTCGAGTTTCGAGTTGCCGCAGAGCTTCGAACGCGAAACGCGAAACTCGAAACCTGTTTTTCAGGAACTGTGGCCGAGAGGTGAGGCACCTGATTGTCGATCAGGCCGATGACGGTTCGAGTCCGTTCAGTTCCGCCAACCCTGTAACGCAAACTGTTAGTTTGCGACCGCAAGCTAACAGCTTGCGTTACGATTTCGCGTCAGTAGCCAAATCGGATCAAGGCACCTGCCTCTTAAGCAGGGGATCGTGAGTTCAAGTCTCACCTGGCGCACCAACCTGGAGTGCGGCGGCATCGACGCCGCTTTGGATTGTTTTGTGAGAAATGAATCGTTGCAGTCCTCACCCACATCCAAAGCGCCGTCGCCGCCTCGCTCGGCCGGCGCACTCCAAAAATTCGAATTTTCAATTATTCTTTAGAAAGGAGAAAGCAGATGCCTTACAACAAGCTACCAATCGGTGGCGCCCACCGCGAGATCCTCTCTTGGGCCAACCATGAGTTCAGTATCGAAGAGCAATCGATGCTGAGAAACGTCTCGCGCTTGCCATGTTTGTTCAAGCACGTCGCCTTGATGCCGGACGCGCACCTGGGCAAAGGCAGCATGGTCGGGTCGGTCATCGCGACGAAGGAAGCCGTGATTCCGGCAACCGTCGGCGTCGATATCGGCTGCGGCATGATGGCCGTGAAGACGCCTTTCAAGAGCGGCATCCTCGACGGCAAGTTGAAAGACTTGCGCTTGGCAATCGAAGAAGCAATCCCGGTCGGCTTCTTTCCAGCACAGTGGGATCCGAAGCTTGGAATTCACGTGACTTGAAGTCGCGGC
>JADMIO011210267.1_pt1 | contig 122502 bp, 95 predicted proteins | sample 8958161 | NCBI WGS metagenome assembly JADMIO01 (sample SAMN16585339, study PRJNA669376) | soil metagenome | isolation source: Crop rotation soil | place: USA: Cullars Rotation, Alabama | collected 2011 | reverse complement strand
CGACAACTTGTCCACGTGGAATTCTAAGCTTAGGATCCCAATGTGCTGGAAAGAAGAATTGCGCGGGCTCGTTTTCGGATTGACCGAGACCCCGAAGGACGATGCCCGCAACTGGTACGAGCGTCCGCTGCCGCTGGCGTGCGTGGTGGCGGTGGCGCTGGTAGCATTGAATATCTGGTTCTGGTAGCGCGCCCATCCGGTCGCCGCCGTTCCATTGAACCTGCCCAAGTGAAGGAGTCTCCGATGACACACCGTTTGACGAAATACGCGATTGCCCTGCTATTCGCAGCCGGCGCGCTGGAGGCGCAAACGACGGCCGCCCAGATTACCGGACGCATCACCGATCCGAGCGGAGCCGTCGTGGCCGGAGCGACGGTCATAGCAGCCAATGCGGAAACAGGGGGGACTCGCGAAACGGTGTCGAACGACGCAGGCAACTTCGCGGTGCCCCTGCTCGAGCCCGGGACGTACAACCTGTCGGTCCGTAAAGAGGGCTTCCGGCTTCTGCAGCGCGAGGGCGTCACCCTGCACGTCAATCAGCTGGCCCGCATCGATCTGACGCTGGCCGTCGGAGAGATGGCGGAGAAAGTCTCGGTGACCGCCGACGCGCCGCTGCTCGACGCCGACCAATCCTCGCTCGGCGCCGTGGTGGATAACCGGAAGGTCACCGACCTGCCGCTGAACGGGCGCAATCCCTTTGATTTGGCCTTTCTCACGCCCGGCGCCGTGGCTTACAATCGCCTGCCCCTGCCTGGGAACAACATCCCGCTGAGCAATCTCTCCATCAACGGCGGGCCGACCATGGGAAATGAGATCCTGCTGGACGGCATCCCGGACACCTCGCCGCAGTTCAACCAGTTCGCCATCATTCCGTCGATCGACGCGGTGCAGGAGTTCAAGGTCCAGACGAACAACATGTCGGCCGAATTCGGACGGACCAGCGGCGGCGTGATCAACGTGTCCATGCGCGGCGGAACCAACCAGTTTCACGGCTCGCTGTACGAGTTCCTTCGCAACAGCGCCTTCGACGCCAACAACTTTTTCAATAATTCCACCGGCCAGAACAAGCCCCCGTTCCGGTTCAACCAGTTCGGCGGCACGGTGGGCGGTCCGGTTCGCCGCGACAAAACCTTTTTCTTCTTCAACTACGAAGGCCTGCGCCGGCGCACCGGCCGCACGTTCTTTTTCTCCGTACCCACGAACGAACAGCGCACCGGCGATTTCAGCGCCACCCGCGCCGCCACCGGACAGTTGATCCAGATTTTCGACCCCTCCACCACACGCCTGCTGGCGTCCGGCGCATACTCGCGCGATCCCTTCCCCGGGAACGTCATTCCCGGAAACCGCATCAACGCCGTCTCGCGCAAGATTCTGGATTATTGGGTCAAGCCGGACCTGCCCGGAAACGCCGTCACCGGCATCAACAACTTCATTCAGAACCAGAGCGAGACCTACGGCGTCGACCAGGTCAATACACGCATCGACCACAGTTTCAGCGAGCGCAACCGGCTGTTCGGCCGGATCTCCTGGAACAGTTCCCTGGTCACGCCTCCCAACATTTACGGCAACGTGGGAAACCCGTCCTCCGGGCCGCAGCTTTTCACGCAGCGCAACTTCGCCCTCAACGACACGCACGGCTTCACGCCCAGCACCTTCGCCACGTTCCGGCTCGGCTTCACCCGGCTGCGGGACCACGGCGAGCCGTTCGGACTGGGCTTTGACCCGTCCCAACTCGGCCTGCCCGCGTCGCTGGTGGCAAACATGGAAGCACGGGCATTTCCGTCCATCACCGTAGCCGGGTATACGGCGTCGAATGTCGGCTTCGGAACCGGCTCGGTGGGTCCGGTGGCCGGCGCGCTGCTCAATAACATTTCGAACGCCTATACCGTTCAGAGCGACGTCACACACACGCGCGGACGCCACGTTCTCAAAGCCGGATTCGAGCTGCGGCTGTTCCGCCTGGACGGATTCCGTCCGGCCATCGCCGATTTCAGCTTCAATGCCGGATTCACGCAAGGTCCGGACCCGACGCGCGGCAGCCCCACCGCCGGGCAGTCCGTGGCCAGCTTCATGCTCGGCCTGGCCGCCAGCGGCAGCCTGCAGAAGAAGCCGACCCAGGACACGCAGACTCTGTACGGGGCGATTTTCGTCCAGGACGATATCAAGGTGACCAGCCGGCTGACCATCAACCTCGGCGTTCGCTTCGAGAGGGAGAACCTCCGCAACGATCGCTACGACCGGCTCACCTACCTCGATTTCACGAGCCCCGTTTCGATCCAGGCGCCGGGGGTGGGGCCCTTGCGCGGCGGGCTGCAGTTCACCGGCGCGAACGGCAATCCGCGGGAGCAGGCGCGCGTCGCCCGTTTCCTCGCGCCCCGCTTCGGCTTCGCCTGGCAGGCGATCCGCAACACGGTCCTGCGCGGAGGGTACGGCATTTTCGTCGCCCCCCGAACCGGATGGGACTTCGGCAGCTTCGGGCAGACCGGCTACCTGGCCACGACTTCGCTCATCTCCTCACAGGACGGGGTGACGCCGCTCAACGACATCTCCAATCCGTATCCCAACGGGTTCGTGCAGCCGACCGGCAATTCGCTCGGATTGCTGACCAACATCGGCGGCGGCATCAGCTCGGTGGACCGCGATCAGAACCCCACTTACATGCAGCAGTGGAACCTGGACCTGCAGCGCTCATTGCCCGGCGACATCGTGATCGACGCCGCGTATGCGGGCAGCAAGGGTACGGGCCTGCTGCAGACCCTGCAGTTCGACCAACTGCCGGACCGCTACCTTTCGCTCGGCACGGAGCTCACGCGGCGAGTCAACAATCCGTTCTTCGGCATCATTCCGGTCACCCAGCCGCTCGGCGCCGCGCAGGTTCAGGCGGGTCAACTGTTGCGGCCCTATCCGCAGTTCAACGGTTTCGCCACGATCGGCTCCACTTCCGGCTCGTCGATCTACCATGCCCTTCAGGCGCGCGTGGAAAAGCGCTTCTCGCGCGGGCTGAGCTTCCTGGCGGCCTACACCGGCTCGAAGCTGATCGACGACGGCAGCAACGGCGTGCTCGCCTTCTTCGGCCAGTCGCCTGCGTTCCAGAATCACAACAACCGCAAGCTGGAGCGGTCCATCTCCGCGCAGGAGATTTCGCAGCGGTTCTCCATCGCGGCGAATTACGAACTGCCGGTCTGGCGCGGGAAAGCGGCGGGCGGGTGGCAGCTCAACGTCATCACCACGGCGCAGAGGGGAATTCCGCTGGCGGTAACCTCGTCGGTGAACAACACCAACTCCTTCGGCGGGGGATCGCGGCCCAACAGCACAGGCAGGAGCGCCAAGCTGAGCGGGCCCGTCAACGACAGGCTGAACCGCTATTTCGACACCGGCGCGTTCACTCTGCCTGATCCTTACACGTTCGGCAACGTCTCGCGCATTCTGCCCGATGTGCGCGGGCCGGGCCTGGTGAACTTCGATCTTTCACTGATCAAGAACACGCGGATTCGCGAGCGGTTCAATATTCAATTCCGCGCCGAGGCGTTCAACGCTTTCAACCAGGTTCATTTCGGCATGCCGGGCACGTCGATCGGATCGCCCGCGGCCGGCATCATCAACTCGGCGGGGGACGCCCGGATCGTTCAGATCGCGCTCAAGACCAGCTTCTGATGGGGGAACGGTTTCAACTCCAGAATTGAAACCACTTCTTCTGCGGGGCCGCTTCTTCCTCGAACGGTTCGATGGGGTCGCCCGTCAGGATGGCGGCGGGATTCCGGTGAAAAAGCGCCTCCGCCCGGGCTGGACCGCACATCTTCGACACGTACTCGTAGGCTTCCTTCAGCGACGGCGGGCGATGCCTGGTATCGTGCGCATCGCTGGCTACCACGTGCACAAGGCCGTCTTTCAGCAACCGGTCGGCAAAGGTTTTGGCCTGTTTGCCGAAGCGGCCCAGCAAGGACCCGCCCGTTACCTGCAGCAGGCAGCCCGATTCGGCCCAGGCAACCAGCTTCGGCAGCCGCTGCTGGAGAAGCATGTTGCGCTCCGGATGCGTGATGACCGGGATCATCCCCGCCGATTGCATCTGATAGAAGACGTCATCGGTGGTCTTGGGGATCAGCATGTCCGAGAACTCCACCAGGACGTAATTCTTATTGTTGATGGCGTACTTGGCGGGGTTCTTCAACGAATCCTGGATGTTGTCGTAGGAAAGATGAAAATCGCAGCCGTGGTGGACGCGGATGGCTCCGCCGATGGCGTGCCGCAGGTCGGCGACGAGCAGGGCAACCACATCCGGGTCGAATTTGTATTCGTGGTTCGAATGGGGGCTGGCGACGATGTCGGTGGTCCCGTTCTCCGCCGCGAGGCGCAGCATGGCCAGCGATTCGTCGAGAGTCTTCGCCCCGTCATCCACGCCCGGCAGAATGTGGCTGTGGACGTCGATCACGATCAGATAAACATCTCCTCGTCCTGCGTGGCGTGATCGACCGAAGCGCGGTTGCGGCTGGCCAGCACCGAGAGCGCGGCGCGGACCCCGGACACCACTCCGTTGACTTCCCGCACCGGCCGCAGAATCGTATTCTGCACTGCCATGGTGGTCTCCTGGACCCGGTCCACGGTGTCGGTAACCACCACGTCGATGCGCTCGATCTGGACCCGTGCGCGATCGGCGGTCTCGGTGACGAGGGCGTCGAGGCGAGCCACCTGCTCCCGGGCCGACGCGGTGATTTCAACCGCCTGCGAGAGCATCCCCTCGAGCTTCGGGCGCGCCCGGTCGAGCATGTCGCGCGCCGAATCGAGAATCGGCCCGGCCTTGTCGACCAGCGGGACGATCCGTTCCTCGGTGCGTTTGGAAGTGCGATACATCGCCAGCATCGCCACCGCCATAATGGCCGTCATGAGCGAGCTGAGGGCAACCCCGGCTGTGATTACCCAGCGAAAGACGTTTTCGGACATATCGCACTCCTCGTTGAACGAGCTGCTTTTTTACAGAATCGGAGAGCTATCGCCCACGCTTTCGCGGTAGGCCTGCTTGCCCGCCTCCACGGCCATGGCGAGTTGATCCTTCTGCCGTGTGATCGCGTCCCGGCTGCGATCGATCAGGTCGCCTGCCGATTCGCGAAGCTCGCTCCCGCGCTGCCGGACAAACTGGCGGCTCTCATCCGCTTTCACTTTGAGGTAGTCCTTTCCTTCATCCGCTTTCGCGCGCAGTAATTGCCGCGTTTCCTCGCCCGACCTTGGCGCGAGCAGCATCCCTACCGCCACCCCGACGCCCAGACCTACGATGAAAAACGATAACCCGTTATTCTGTTCGGCCATTTGATGTGCTCCTCCCTGTGATTGAGTGGTCCGTCCAGGCTTGAACGGTCCCTATGCCACTATCATTATACAGCGGGCTGGCGCGGCAGGGCCGCGCGTTGTTGGTTATTGGTTGTTGGTTGTTGGCCGGGCTTGCCGGGGGGGCGGTTCACAACCAACAACCAACAACTAATAACGCGCGGCCACGCCGCGCCCCAGCCAGATCCGGTTCAGCGCCATCAGTTCCTTGCCGGCCGAGTCGATCACTTCCACCTCCATAAAGGCGGGGCCCGGCTGCAGAGTCATCTCGCCGATGCGGTGTTTCCAGAAGATGTTGCGGCCCGCTGTCGGCTCGACGGTTCCCTCCAGCCGCGCGCCGCCGATCGTGACGCGGAACCGGCCGCCGGCTGTGGCGGGCTCGCAGCCGTAGGCGAAAGTCACTTCGTACCGGCCTGCCTGTTTCACGTCGAGCCGCCAGCGCGCTTTCTCGCCCGGCTTGCTCCAACTGTCGATGGTGTCCCAGTCGTATCCGGAGAAAGTGTAGTTGATCGTCGAGCCCTTGAGGGGCTTGCCCAGCGGCTCGGGCCCTTTCGTCACGACGCCGCCGGGAGGCGCGATCGTGGTGTGGGTCCCGTCCACCAGCGCCCAGCTCGCCTGAATCTCCACCGGATCCTCTTCGCCGCCGATCTCGATCGGAGGCGGCTCGAAGCTGCGGCCGGCCGTCACCTCGGCCAGCCATTTCTCGAACTTCACCCGCAGCTCGGCGGCAAGCTGCGGCTGCTGCGCGGAGATATCGGTGGTCTCGCCGGGATCCTTGTCCATGTCGAACAGCTCGGCGCCGGCCAGCTTGTAGCGCGCGCCGGCGATGGCCCACGCGCTCTTCATGCTCGGACGGTGGCGATCCCAGATGTGATACAGATACTCGTGCGTATTCTCGCCGGAGCCCTTGCGCAGGACGGGCAGGAAGCTCTTGCCGTCCACCGGCGGCTGCGACGGCACACGGGCGCCGGCCAGCTCGCAGAGCGTGGGCAGCAGGTCGATATGGGCCGTCATGGCCGCCGTCTTCACTCCGGCGGGGAACTTGCCCGGCCAGCGCACGAACAGCGGCGACCGCACACCGCCCTCGTACGCCGTGCCCTTGTTGCCGCGCAGCCCGGCTTTGAAATACTTGCTGACCCCTCCGTTGTCGCTGAAAAAGAGAACCACCGTGTCCTTCGCCAGGTTGCGTTTTTCCAGGTGCGCCAGCAGCCGGCCGATCTGCTCGTCGAGATAGGTGACCATCCCGTAGATCTGCGCCTCGCGCAGCGGCAAGCCTTTCTTCAGGTACTTCTCGACATACGGATTGTCCACGATGTGCGGCTCGTGGGGCGCATTGTAGGGGAGATAAAAAAAGAACGGACGGCGGTCGGGCACGTCCAGAAAGGAGATGGCGCGGTCGGTCAGGAGCCTGGTGATATAGCCGCGGGCTTCGATCGGACGGCGGTCGAACAGCAGCTGGTCCGGATAGTAGAAGCGCTCGAGGTGCCCTTCGGCGAACCAGAGCGCTGTTTCGAAGCCCTGCGAAATGGGGTCGCTGCGGCGGTAGCGGCCCAGGTGCCACTTGCCGGCCATGCCGGTGCGGTATCCGGCGGCGCGCAACACTTCCGCGATCGTGTTCTCCTCGGGGCGCATGGTATCGCCGCCGAAGCGCGTGTTGTAAATGCCGGTCCGCAGGTAGTGCCGGCCGGTCATGATGGAGGCGCGCGTCGGGGCGCAGACCGGGGACACGTAGAAGCGGGTGAACTCGACGCCCTCCCCGGCCAGCCGGTCCATCACCGGCGTTTCGATCGCCTTGTTGCCGTGACAACCCAGATCCCACCAGCCCTGGTCGTCGGTGAGGATGAGCAGGATGTTCGGACGCGATGCGGATTGTGCGCCGGCGGCCTGGAATGCCGCGGCGCCCGCCAGCGTGCGGCAGAATGTTCGCCGATCGATCATGTCAGCTCAAAACCGGTAGTGCAGCCCGAACTGGACGAGGCGCGACTGGTTGCCCGGGGCCAGCGACCGGATTTGCCCGAAGTTCGCCGCGCCGCGTGACGTCGAGGGCAGCCCGAAGTTCGGACGGTTCGCCAGGTTCAGCATCTCCGCCCGGAACTGCAGGCTGTGCTGTTCGTGAATCGTGAACGACTTCAGAACGGACAGGTCCATGGTCACCGCGCCGGGCCCATAGCCGGAACTCTTCGCCGCGTTGCCGAAGGCGAACTGCGCCGGCGCGGCGAAAGCATCCGTGTTGAACCAGCGGTTGATGGCGGCGTCCCGTGAGCGGCTGCCGGAAATCCCGGCCTCTCCCACCACGTTCGGCCGCACGCTTTCGGAGAACGAATTGGTGCGATTGGTCTGCTCCACGACGCCCCATGGCGGACCGGTCCGCATTTCCAGAATGTAGCCGAGCGACCACCCGCCGAGCGCCGCTTCCACGAACGGATTTTGCAACTGCAGCGCGCGGCCTTTACCGACGGGCAGCTCGTACACCGAACTCCAGATGAAACGATGGCTGATCTGATTGCCGGAGAGCCCGCGATCCGCCCGCCGGTTGTAGTAGTCGGCGAACCCGGACCCGGGCGCGCCGCCAAGCTCGGCCCGCGCCTCCGTGTCGTCGATGAATTTCGACCACGTGTAGTTGGCCTGGAAATGCAGGCCGTGCGAGAGGCGCTTGTCAAAGCGCACGTTCATGGCGTTGTAGTTGGAATTGCCGATGGCCGGCAGCATCACCTGCACGTTGCTGAACTGGGGGAACGGACGCAGCACCTGAGCGTTTCCGGGTCCCAGCTTCGAAGTGGGCACCTGGTTGATCGTCTGGTTGGAGGGCGCCGGAAGCTTGTGCCCCAGCGTGGCCAGGTATCCGACCTCGACCAGCATTCCCTGTCCGAGCTGTTTTTGCACATTGAGGTTGAACTGCTCGAGGTAACCCGTGGCCCGTGCGCCGGGCTCCAGGAACAGCACGGACGTGGTGGGATTTTCGTTCAGCCTGGCCGCGCCGAAGCCCGGCGTCAGGTCCGATTCGGCCGGCACGCTCAACGCCGGCATGCCGTTGCGCAACAGGAAGGACGGCGTCAGGCCGCTGTCCGGCGAAACGAAATTGCCCAGAATGCCGAACCCCAGCGACGGATCGAAGGCCACATTGTTGTTGTAATTGGCCAGGTACATCATGGCCCCGCCGCCTCGCACCACCCAGGATTTGCCCAGCTGCCAGGCGAAGCCCAGGCGCGGTCCGAAATTGTTGAGGTCCTTGTCGTGCGCGTACTTGCTCAGGCCGTTGCGCCCGGAGAACGTCACCACGCCGGGCGTGCCGGAGACCGGATTGATGGCGAAGCGGTCGAAGGAGTTCTGCCGGTTGCCGAACACCTCCCAGCGGGGCTGCTCGTAATCCCAGCGCAGCCCCAGGTTCAGCGTGAAGCGCGGCGTCACCTTCCAATCGTCCTGGACGAAGGCGGCCATGTAATCGGCGCGGCTCTTGAGCGGCAGGGCTTCCTGCCGGAACGCGTCGCGCACCCAGCCCATCAGCAGCGAGGCCAGCGCATCGCCGGAGCCCGTGCTGCTGAAGGTGAACCGGCCGCCGCCGGTCCCCTGGAACAGGTCCACGTTGGTGTCGGACCGGTATTCGTAGCCGAACTTGAAGGTGTGGGAGCCGTGAATCCTAGTGAGGTGATCGTTGAAGTCGTTGCTGCGGACCGGCGACTGGCTGCGGTACTGCCGGTTGGCGTTGCCGAACTGGGTCAGCCCTTCCACTTCGATGCGGGGGAACAGGCGCGGGTCGGTGCCCTTGAGCCCGATCTGCCCGACCATGCCGGAATCGAGCCCGCCGTGCCACTGCGGGGCGGTGCGGCGCACCCAGCTCAGCCGGAATTCGTTGATCAGCGACGGGCTGAAGGTGTGGAACCAGGCGCCGGAGAGATTCTGATAGGTGGTGACGACGATTTGATTAAAGGAATCGACGCCGGGCGTGGGGAAAATCGGGCCGCGGTCGTTGTTGCTGGTGAGCGCCAGGATCCGCCCGTAAAGCCGGTCGCTCTCGCGGAACACGTGGTCCACGCGGCCGACATAATTATTGGATGGCTGGCTCTGCAATTGCGCCGCGCGGTAATTGCTGCTGCGCGTGGGGCGTCCGGAGACGTTGGGATCGGGAAAGAGCACGGCCAGTTTGGCGCCGACCGGGTCCAGCCGGCTGGCCGGGATGATGTTGCCGGGGAAAGCGGCGCCGTTGGCCGGATCGCGCACCACCGTGCGCTGCGCCGAGAAATCGCCCAGGTCTTCGGCGCGGGTCGGCACGTTGACGATCTGCGTAATCTCCTGGTTCCAGCGCAGCCCTTCGTAGTTGAAGAAGAAATGCGTTTTGTCTTTGCGAATGGGCCCGCCCAGGCTCGCCCCGAACAGGTTGTAGCGCAGCTTCTCCTTGCCGGCCGCAAAGAAGGTGCGCGCGTCGAACGCGTTGTTGCGCAGGTATTCGTAGGCCGACCCGTGGAACTGGTTCGTGCCGGATTTCGTGGTCACCTGCACCACGCCGCCTCCTGTGCGTCCCAGCTCGGCCGAATAGTTGCTGAGGCTGACGTTGAACTCCTGCAGCGATTCGATGGGCGGGTCGAAGAACGGCTCGGGCGTGTCGGTGGCCACGTTCTGGATCAGCCCGCCGTCCACCGAAAACATATTCTCGGCCCCGCGCCCGCCCGCCATCGCCGCCCGGCCCTGATCGTTGCCGATAGGCACGACGTAGCCCGACAGCTTCACCAGCTGCAGCGCCCGCCGGTTGATCAGCGGCATATTGACGATGGTCCGGTTCTCGACCACGTTGCCCACGGCGGACGACTCCGATTGCAACAGCGGCGCGCTGGCTTCCACGGTCACGCTGTCCTGGATGGAGCCGACTTCCAGTTGCACGTCGAGCCTGGCCTGCAGCCCGGTCTCGAGCACCAGCCCGGTGCGCTGGTAGCGCTTGAACCCGCTGGCTTCGGTCTGGAATTCGTACTTTCCGGGCTTGACGATCGGCAGCACGTAGGAGCCGGTGGAATTGGTGACGGCCCGGAACCTTTCGCCCGTGTCGATGTTCTTCAACTCGACCGCGGCGTCCGCGATCACTCCACCCGTCGGGTCGGTGACGCGGCCGGTGAGAGAAGCAAGCTGGCTTTGGGCGAAGGCGGCAAAGCACATCGTGAGCGAGCAGACCGTGAGCCTGAAGCGGAATGAAGATGTCATCGTGGACCCCTTGAACTCATTAGCTAAGTACTTCGAAAAAAATATCACGCCGGTCGCGATGGTGTCAAACGGCCTGGAGCGCCGGTGCGGCCCCGAGCCCATCGCTTATGATTGCGGTAATGCCGCGCGCGACCCTTCTCGCCGTCCTCCTCCTCGCCACCGGCTGCGCCCGGCGGTTCCCCGTCCGCGGCATGGTGCTGGCCCTCGACCCCGCCGGCGGCGCCGTCACCGTCTCCCATCGCGACATCCCGCGCTACATGCCCGCCATGACCATGCCGTTCCGCGTCAAACGCCCCGCCGACCTCGCCGGACTCGCCCCCGGCGCCGAAATCGAATTCGAGCTGGTCGCCCGCAAATCCGGATCCTACATCGAGCGGCTGCGGCGTATCGGCGGCGCCGCGGTGATCGAAGATCAGGGCGACCGGATCGCCCTGCCGCCCAACCCGGACCGTATCGAGATCGGCGCTCCCATGCCGGATTTCACGCTGACCGACCAACTGGGCCGCGCCGTCCGCCTCTCCGCGTTCCGCGGCGCGGTCGTCGCCGTCGACTTCATCTACACGCGCTGCCCCCTCCCCGACGTCTGCCCGCGCCTGTCCGCCAACTTCGCGCGGCTGCAATCCCGGTTCGGGGAGAGGATGCCACGCGATCTCGTGCTGCTCTCGGTCACGATCGACCCGCGTTACGATACCCCCGAAGTTCTGCTCGGATACGCTAGAATCTGGAAAGCACGCCCGGATGGTTGGCGATTTCTCACGGGACCCGACGGAGAGATTGAGACTGTGGCGCGGCGTTTCGGTATGCATTATTGGCCGGAGGAAGGGTTGATTACGCACACTTCCCAGACCGGCGTCATCGGCCGCAATGGAAAGCTGGCGGCCCGTGTGGACGGCTCCTCGTTCGCGCCGATGCAGTTGGGTGACCTGATTCAGCGGGAATTGGAGAAGACCAATGCGCCTTAACGTATTCGCGGTTCTGTTGGCGTCGGCGTCGCTTCTGGGCGCGGCCGAAAGCAAGGCCCCCGAGACCAAACCGAAGGACATGTGCGCCCCGCCCCCGGGCGGCGCCGCGCCCACCCTGCCGGCCCGCATCATGAGCGGGCAGGGCCGGATCGACTTTCCGATCACCACCTCCAACCCGAAGGCTCAGGAGTTCTTCAACCAGGGCGTCGCCCAGATGCATTCCTTCTGGGCCACCGAAGCCGAGCGGTCGTTCCTGCAGGCGGCGGCGCTCGATCCGTCGGCGCCCATGCCGCAATGGGGCATCGCCATGGTGGCGGCCGGCGACTACCGTCCGCACTTCCAGCTGGTCCGCGATAACGTGCCCTCGAACGTGAAGAAGATGGACGCCAATCCGCGCACTCCCGAGGGCGGACCGGGCCGGGCGATCGCCGCGGCCAAAAAGGCCGTGGAGCTAGCCGCCGTTCCCGGCAAAGCCACGGACCTGGAAAAGCTGTACGTGGCAGCGATCGCCGCCCGGCGCAACGCGCAATCCAAGGATCCGGACGCCGATTACATCAAGGGCCTGCGCGCGGTGGTATCGGCATACCCGAAGGAAGTGGAGGCGAAGACTTATCTGGCCCTGCACCTGATGATGGGCTTCAGCACGCCCGATAAGCAGCCCGCGCCCGGCAGCATGGAAGCGGTGGAGATCCTGCGCGAACTGCTGGTCTCCGCGCCGGACCACATGGGTGTGCATCATTATGTGATCCACGGCTTCGAAGGCTCCACCTTTGCCAGGGATGCCTGGCCGAGCTGCCGCCGTTATCCGGAGCTGGTAACCAACATTCCGCACGCGCTCCACATGCCGGGGCATATCTGGGCCCAGACCGGCAAGTGGGACGAAGCCGAGAAGTCCTTTTCCGCCGCCGCGGAGAACGAGCGCGGCTACATGAGCGCGGACAAGCTGTATAGCAAAGGACACCACGGCCACAACGTCCACTTTCTGGTCACGACCTACTGCTTCCAGGGAAACTACGAGAAGGCGATGGAAGCGGCGCAAGAGCTGCTCAGCTACAAGGAAAATCCGCGCGAAGCGGGCCAGGTGGACAACTGGTTCACCGCCTACCGCCAGGGCTGGTTCAGCCTGATGGAGACCCTGGTCCACTTCGAAAAGTGGGACCAGATTCTGGATGGCAGGACGCTGCTGGTCTACGACCGTCCCCGGGAGCAGGCCTGGCGGCACTGGGCCATGGGAGTGGCTCTGGCCGAAAAGGGCGATCCGCGCAAAGCCAAGGTCGAAGCCAAAGCCATGGAAGCGGCCCTGAAGGAATTGAAGGCCAAGACGAAGGACGTCCCCAAGCAGTTGCTGGTGGCGCGCCAGGAATTGGACGCCCAGATCGACTTCGCCCGCGGCAAGGTGGACAAATCCCTGCAGACTTTGCGCGCCGCCGTGAAGGCCGAGCGAGCGCTGAGGTATACCGAGCCGCCGTCGTATCCGCGTCCGGTGTCGGAGGTACTGGGCCGCAAGGCTCTCGACAAGGGCAAACTCCAGCTCGCCGAGCAGGCGTTCCGCGAGGCTCTCGAGCAATATCCCGAAAGCCGGCGCGCCATAACCGGCTTGGAGGAGACCCTCCGGAAGGAAGGCAAGACAGTTGCAGCAGGTTTGTAGGGACCGCGGCATGTACGCGCGCTGGTAGGCTCGTTTTTCGGCGCGGCCGGGCAGGCGGTTTTCACCTGACCGGCCGCACGCCGCATGAACGAATGATGCCGATGATCACGGAAGCACCCATCTCGATCGCTGGCGCCGGACCCGCCGGAGTTGCGGCAGCCCTGGCGGCGATCGCAAAAGGCTCCCGTGTCCGCCTTTTCGATAAGTCGCACTTCCCCCGTCACAAGGTCTGCGGGGAATTCCTCTCGCCCGAACTCCGGACGGCGTTTGAATCGCTCGGGGTCTGGGCGGACTTCCTGCAGGCATCCCCGGCGTTGATCCGTTCCGTGGTCCTACGTTTCGGCAAGAGTGAAAAGCAGTGGAAACTCCCCGAGCCCGCCTTCGGGTTGAGCCGCTACCGGCTCGATAAGTTATTACTCGATTGCGCCATCGCGCGGGGAACCGAATTCATACAGGAAGCATTCCCCGCCGCCGGCAATCCGACCATCCTGGCTCACGGACGCCGCACGGTCGCCGCGGAGGCCGATCGCTTTTTCGGATTCAAGGCCCATTTCACCGGGCCGTGTACCGACGCCGTCGAGCTGTTCCTCGGGCGCAGCGCCTACGCGGGAGTCAGCCCGGTGGAGGATGCCGTCACCAACGTCTGCGGCTTGGCCCGCGAATCGGCGCTCCTGCGTCACGGCTTCGATATCGACCGCTGGCTCGAAACCTGGCCGGCGCTCGCGGAGCGCGTGCGCGGCCTCAACCGCACCATGGAGTGGCTCAAGACGGGTCCCCTGGTGTTTTCCCGCAAGCTGCACCGGGACACCGAAGGCATGGTCTACCGTACCGGCGATGCGCTCGGTTTCATCGATCCGTTTACCGGGTCGGGCATTCTGTCGGCCGTGATGACGGGAAAATTGGCGGGAATCGCAGCCGCCAGCCGAATGCCCTGCGCCGAATACTTGCGGGGTTGCTCGGAGGCGCTGCGGCGCCAGTATCGCGTCTCGGGTCTGGTTCGGGTGGCGATTACCAGCGGAGTGGCCGAAATGGCGGCCAGGTTTCTGCCGGGGAATCTGCTGTTCGACCTGACGCGGCCTCGAATGGCCCTGAAATAGGAGCTACAAAAAAAGGAACCGGTGAGCACTCGGAGGAGTGTGCTCACCGGCTGGTCCGCACATACCGGCAGTGGTCTTTCAACCTCTGCGAGAGCGCGCCGGACCAATCTGTCTGGCGTGTCACGCGAAAAAGCGGAGTTACGCCACTCCACTCTCTACATACGCAGTATACTCCCAAAAGGTTACCGTTGGGGCGAGGAGAGGTTTTGCCCGGGTATAGAACTCTGGTTTATCTGACAACCAGGCTGTAACTGCCGACGGCAAATCCCTGGTCGACAAACGGCTTGGCAACCACGTAATAGGTGCCCGGGTCCACCGTGCGGGTCAATTGGGCCGTGGCGCTGGCATCCACCACGTTACCCTGCTCGTCCAGCAGTTCCAGGTAGCTGTCGAAGGCATCCGAAAACATGGCGATGTCGAGATCGGCGGCTTCGGTTACGCTGAGCCGGTAGATGTCGGCGAACGTGTCGTCGCGATACAGGCAGGAGGTGAAGTGCAGCGTGGCAGCCGTGGTTCCGGGAGAGAGGCTGCTCTTGGGCAGGCAGCCGGCTGGCCTGTCGCCCGCGGCTGCCAGGGCATCCACGCGGTAACGTCCGGATTGCGACCCGCCCGACGCCGACGCGGTGATGCGATAGGTTCCCGCGGGCAGGTACTGCAGAATCATGGCGTCCGGCGCGCCGTAGGAATTGTCGTCGCGGCGCAGGATGGCGCCTTGCGAATCGGACAGCGTCATGTAGCTGTCCACCTCCGGGGAGGTCATGAACAGCGCCGCCATGCTGTCGGACGGAAGAGTGAACTCATACAGGTTGGCAGCCTGCCCGCCGGCGCCGCGGCAGGAAGTTTCGCCCAGCGTGCCGGACAGCGCCGCGTTCACTCCGAGTGTCTGCGCGGCAGGGCATGGCGCCGGATCGTGCGGGGTGAACTTGTACGCGACATTGTAAGCGCCGGGAAAAATCGAAAGCGCGCTCACCGACCAGGACCCGGCCGGCAGATCGGCCAGGATGTGCGCTTCGGCCTGATCGCTGGCGTCGCTGCGCGCCAGGTTGTTGTCCTTCGCATCGCGCAGCACCAGCGTGCCGTAGAAATCCGCCGAGCCGAGCGTGATGTCGACCGTGCCCGGGGCGGGAGTCCTGAATGTGTAAACGTCCTGCATGGCGTTGACGAAATGACAGCTGGCCGAGGTCAGCGAACCGGTTTGCGGCGCGTCGGGCTGCAGTTCGAGGACAGGACAGTTGGCGGGCGGACCGGCCGTGAAGTGGTATTGCAGGGTGTAGTCGCCGCCCTTGCTTTGCGTCAGCACCAGGACCGTGTAGGCGCCGGCCGCCAGCTGCTGCCCGAGGATGGGGTGGTTCTCGCCTCCGCTCTCGAGGTCCTCCGACGCCAGCCGGCCCGTGCGGTCGAAAACCGCTACCAGGGTCGTCATATCTCCTGCCGGCGTCACCCGCAGGTCGGCGAAGCCGGCTTCAGTCAGGTTGAGGTCATAGTAATTGAACAGCAGTCCGTCGCCGAAGACGCAGCTTGCCTCGCTGATCGTGCCCTTCACGTCTTCGGAGGCGCGCAGGGTTTTCTGCGGGCGGCAGGTTTCGTCGTCGGCGGGCGTGAACTTGACCGCCAGAGTATAGTCGCCGCGGGATGCCGCGTCCGCGCCAGCGGCCACGATGGAATAATCCCCGCCGGCGGGGACCGCCGCCGAGATGGTCAGCGGGTCGGACGCCAGCGCGCGCCCGTCGTCGCCGCGCAGAATCACCGCGCCGGAGAAGTTCGGCGAGGTGAGCGTGACGTCGAGCGTCCCGCCGCCGAACAGCGTGATGCGGTAGCCGTCGAAGGGGGCGTTGTTGGGAAGCCGGCAACTGGTGTCGAGCAGCCTTCCGGAAAGAGCCGCTCCGGGACCGATGCGGATGAAATCCCGGCAGAGCGTATTCGGCTCGGGCGTGAAGGCGGAGGTGAGAGTAAATTTTCCAGGATTGGCTGCGTTCACGATGACGGTATGTTCGCCCCGCTCCACCGCGCCGCCCTCCACTTTGCGGCCCGCGGCGTCCCGCAGCAGGAGCGTGACGCCGGAATCGGAGGACGGCGCTGCCAGCTGAAGACGGCCCGCCGTGGGCGCGGTCAGAACATATTCCACGCTGAGCGTGCCGTCGGCGAGCCGGCAGTCGGAGTCCGTGATTGCGCCCTGGACGGAGTCCGTGGGCCGCAGGATGGATGTCGGGACGCATGTCTGGCCCCAGGTCCACGCGGAGAGGAGGAAAAAAAGTGGGATCGGCCGCACTATCAAGGTAATACCCGGATTGGGGAGAAAAGTCTCATTAACGCAGCTGCTTCTGGGCCAGCCGGCTCCAGCGGGCCGTATACCGCCGGCGAAAGCGCGGCGTGTGCCGGGCCGCGTCGACGGCCCTGGTGTACATTTCCCGCGCTGCCGTCTTGTCCCCCAGGCCGTCGAGGGCCCGCCCGTAGTAATAGAGCCCTTCCGGATCGTATTCCCGCCTGGCGACGTACAGGGCCAGTTCGCGGCGCGCGTCCTCGTACTGTTTGGCCGCCAGGTACATGCGCCCCAGCTCCCGCAAAATCTCGTGCGAGGCGTGTTTCTCGTTCTGGTCGAGCACCGTCTGCAGGCTGGTGAAGGCGTCCTTGAGCCGTCCCTGCTCGAGGGCGATGCGTCCGAGCTGGAAATGCGCGTCGGTCTCGGTGGGGTCGATGGCCACCGCATCCCGGAACTGGCGGATGGCTTCGGTATACTGGCGGCGCTGCTGGTAGATCAGCCCGAGCTGATACCGGGCGGACGCGTCGTGCGGGTTGATGGCGGCCGCTTCGAGCATGCGATGAAAGTTCTGCCGGTTGCGCAGGCCCTGGCCCAAGCCGGAGAACTCGCCGCCCAGGTAGCGCCAGCCGTAAAAGAGAAAGAAGGGCGAGGCCAGCCATCCGGCCATGGAACTGATCGGCCCCCAGAAGAACGCCGCTGCCGCCAGCGGGACCCAGGACAGGCAAACCACTCCGGCTGCGATGCCGTTGTCGGTTTCGAACACCGTGCGGACGGCGAAGAACATGAGCGCCGCGAAGTAAAGGTAGGCGGCCCCGGCCAGCGCCAAGGAAACCGGCGACGGCTCCAGGCGCAAAGCCAGCGCCAGCGGAAGGTTCACGGCCGACCAGGCCATGGCCGAGCAGGTCAGCAGCGGCGAGTAGTCGCGCTCGAAGACCGTCCAGAAGGCGCCGAGCCGCGCCAGCAGCATGGTGATGAGCAGGACGCCGGGCGCGTACACCACGGCCAGCATCAGCAGAGGTGTGTAAAAACTGATCGGCAGCCAGTGCGGCATCAGCAGCGAGACGGCGATCACGGCCAGGCTGGCGAACAGCAGGCTGCCTTCGTCCAGAACGCGGCTCATGGCCGCGGACGGGCGCCGGAACAGCTCCAGGAATAACAGTAGGTTTCCCATTTAGCGCATGTAAAACAGGCTCAAACGCGGCAGACCGGATTGTTCCAGCAGGCGCCTTTCCAGGTACTGGCGCTCGAGCATGGAGAGCTGCTCGGCGGACATTTTACCGCGATAGGGCCGGAGCTGTGCGTCGAGGTCGCGGCGCGCCTGAAACAACTCTTCCTCGCTCTGGCGGCTCTTGAGTGTCGCGATCAGCTTCTCTTCAAGCGCCGTCAGGCGCTGTTCGAGCTGTTCCAGGTCGGCCATGTGCGCCTCGGCTTCCGACGCAAATTTTTGCAGCAATGCCGCGGCGTCCGGAAAGCCGGCGGCTGCCGACGCGGCGGAGTTCTCTTCGAGATACCGCTTCAGTTCGCCGGACGGGAAGGGCGCGGCTGCCGGGGCGTTGCGAGGCGCGGCGTTCCCAGCCCCGGCCATGATCTGCGCTTCGGTAAGCACGGCCTGCGCGCAGAACGCGAGCGAATTGACCATCTGTGTTTTCGATTTCCGGCCGCGCCATTTTTCGAACGCCGCATCGATGCCGCGGAGCACGGCAGCCAGCGGAACGCCGCCGTTCTTCCAGCTTTCGATCAGCGCCCAATCGAGCGGCGACATCAGGAACAGGCTGGTGCCGCGGACGCGCTGGAAGTGCTCCTCCACCTCGGTGAAGTAGTTGAAGTAATTCTGGAGCCAGTTCTCTTGCGGTTCGCTCACGGCCGCGCGTGGCGGGTCCAGATGATTTCCAGCCCGTCCAGGGTCAAGTTTTCGTCGATCGTCTTGAGGTACCGCGATTGCGTGGCGATCAGGCCGGCCTGGCCTCCGGTGCCGATGACTTTGGTCTCCGGCCCCAGTTTCTGCACCAGCCGCTCGATCGTTCCGTCGATCAGGCTGAGGGCGCCGTAAAAGAGGCCCGATTGCACGCTGCCCACGGTATTGGTTCCGATCAGCTTTTCCGGCTCCCGGAAATCGACTCGCGGCAGGCGCGCGGTGCGGGCGAACAGCGCGTCGATCGAGATGCCGATGCCGGCTGAGATGATGCCGCCCAGGTACTCGGCGTTGGCGGAGATGGCGTCGAACGTGATGGCCGTGCCCATGTCCACGATCACACACGGGCCTCCGTACTTGCTCAGCGCGGCGACGCCGTTGACCAGGCGGTCCGCGCCCACTTCACGCGGATCGTCATAGAGGATCTTCAAGCCGAGGTCGGTCTGGTGCGTGACGAAAAAAGCGTCAGTCTCAAAATAGCGCTGCGCCATCTGGGCCAGAGCGGCGTTGATGGGGGGGACCACGCTGGCCACGATCATCGCGTCTATTTTTTCGAAATCGATCTCCGCCAGAGTGAGCAGGTTTCGCATCAGGACGCCCCACTCGTCGGCGGTCTGCTCGTGCACCGTGTGCAGCCGCCAGCTTGCCGTCAGTTTTCCAAATTCAAAGGCCCCGATCGTTACGTTTGTATTCCCCGCGTCCAACGCCAACAGCACGTACACCTCCTGAGAGTATGATCTCGTCCGATCCGTCGTCTTTTCGAATTACCAGGAATCCGGCGTCGTTCAGACCAGCCGTGGTGCCATGCAAGATTGTATCGCCCTGCCGGACGGTGACGCGCTTGCCGCTCGCGTAGCTGGAGCGGCGCGAAAACAGATCGAGGATGGCGGGCGCCCCTTCGGCGCCGAGCAGCTCGACATAGCGGTCGACGGCAGGCAGCAGGGCGATGAGCAGGCGTTCCCGCGATTGCTCCCGGCCGGATTCGATGCGCAGCGACGTGGCTTCGGCCTCGAGCTCCGGCGGAAAGCGCGAGTGGTTGACGTTGATCCCGATACCGGCGATGGCGGCCGAATCCATCAGCTGCGCCAGAATGCCCGCCGCCTTGCGTGAGCCGATCATGACGTCATTCGGCCAGCGCAGGTCGCAGGCGGCGCCGGAGGAGGCGGTGATGGCCTCCGCCGCGGCCAGGCCCAATGCCATGGTCAGCGCGGGCGCGGCCTGTTTCGGCAGCACGATGGAGCAGTAGAGGCCGGCGCCTTTCTCGGAATGCCAGCTGTGGCCGTGCCGTCCCTGGCCCGCGGTCTGCTCGTCGGCGATGACGGCGGTCCCGGGCGGATACCTGGCGGCCTCGCGCATGGTCGTGTCCAGGCTCTCGAAATAGCGCAGATCGCGGCCTGGAAGATGCTCCCGGACCAGAGCGATATTCAGCGGCATGTTCTCAAGGTTACCAAGCCTGTTGTATGATGAGCCTCGCATGCTCACCCGGCGGGAAATGCTGCCAGCGCTGGCCGCCCCGGCTCTGTTCGCTCAGGCGCGCAAGCAGCGCTTGAACGTCCTGCTGCTGATGGCCGACGACATGAACAACGCCATCGGCTGCTTCGGCCATCCGCTGGTGAAGACTCCGAACATCGACCGGCTGTCGCGCCGTGGAATCCGCTTCGACCGCGCCTACTGCCAGTTTCCGCTGTGCGGACCGAGCCGCGCCTCGCTGTTGACCGGATTGCGGCCGGACGTGACCGGCGTCACCGACAACTTCAAGCCCTCCGTCGATTTCCGCCATCAGCTTCCCGGCGCGGTCACGCTGCCGCAGCTGTTCAAGAACAACGGCTACTACACGGCCCGCACGGGGAAGATCTTTCACATGGACGTGCCCAAGGGCGTGGGCACGAACGAGTATCAGGACCCGCTCTCCTGGAACCATTCGTCGAGCCCGCCGGGCCTCGAAGAGCGCAGCAAGGGCCGGGAGACGAGGCTTCGCACGCACAGCGAAGTGGGCCGGTCGCCGCGCATTATCCAGGTGGCGACGGCGGAAGGGCAGACCGACTACAACGTGACCGGCGAGGCCGTCGCGCTGCTGGAAGAGCATCGGAACGAGCCGTTCTTCCTCGGCGTCGGGCAGATCCGCCCGCACGGGCCGTGGGTCGCGCCGTCCAGGTTTTTCGATCTGTATCCGCTGGACAGGATCGAGCTGGCGAAAAATCCGCCGGACGATCTGGACGATATCCCCAAAGCGCATCAGGAGGTGCGCCCGCCGGACTGGCACGACATGGGACTCGCCGAGGCGGACCTGAAGCGTTTCCTGCAGGCCTATTACGCCTGCACATCCTACATGGACGACCAGGCGGGCCGCGTACTCGACGCGCTCGACCGTCTTGGGCTGGCCGAAAAGACGATCGTGGTCTTTCTTGGCGACCATGGCTGGAATCTCGGCGAGCATACGCGCTGGTCGAAGATGTGCCTGTTCGAGGAGTCGGCGCGCGCGCCGCTGATCGTGGCGGCGCCGGGCTCGAAGGGGAACGGCAAGGCGACCCGGTCGCTGGTCGAATTTGTGGACATCTATCCGACCGTCGCCGGGCTGTGCGGACTCACTCCGCCGGCAAATCTGGAAGGGCAGAGTTTCGTCCGGTTACTGGATAACCCCGCCCGCGCCTGGAAAAAGGCGGCCTTCACGCAGCTTCAGCACGAGCAGCGCATCTTCGGACGCTCGGTCCGGAACGACCGCTATCGCTATATCGAGTGGAAGGGAGAAGGCGGCGGCGAGGAGTTGTACGACCACCAGGCCGATCCTCATGAGTTCCGGAATCTGGCCAGGCCCGGTGGCCACAATGCCCCGCTCGAGACGATGCGTAAGATTCTGGCGGACGGGTGGAAAGCAGCCCGCGCGGTGTAGCGGCTCGGCAGCGCCCGAAAGTTTTGTCCCGTTTCGCGATGGGGCAGCCGCCGGCGCTCGATTAGGTCAATTGCGCTTTGACCTCCGGCCCCGGGTCGCGACCCTCTTCGCGCGAGATCTCGCGCTCCAGGAAGAAGTTCAGCGCCGTCCGAAGCACGGCGATGGCAGCCAGCAGTCCGACATCCTGCCAGGTCGGCGCGATGGCGGTCCGCAGAATGTCGGCTGCCAGGGCGAATTCCAATCCCAGCGCCAGCCAGCGTCCGAGTCCGAGCCGGATATCGACCTTGGCCTGCTGCGGAACGTCGCGGCGGACGAACAGCGGCAGGGCCAAAAAGATCGCTTCGAGCGACGCCAGGCCGATGATCAGCGCCGCAGCGCCTTCCACCCCCATCGCCAGAAACTCAATCCATTGTTTGGAGTGCTCGAACATTCTCTCTCCGGCCCCAGTTGGCGGTACAGCAGCGCCAGGAATTCCTTGACTGTCATGGGACCCGCTCCCCGGCGGCGGTTGATCGCGCCGATTTCGAACGCCATCCGCCATACAGCATACATGACGCGATACGCTTCCGTGATCGTGACCGCCGGATCGTACACGTGCGTGGCTTCGGCCGATACCCCGTTCAGCTCGATGACTTTGAAGCCGCGCCCTTCACGCAGCTCTTCAACCGAACGTGCGCGGATGTCGAACCGCCCGAGGTAAAAACCTGGATGGCGCTGGCTGATGCGGTCGATGGCCTGTTCGAGCGCGCGTGTCTTGAACCGCCACCCGTCGAGGAACACGGAACCGCGACAGTGCGAGCCCAGCTCCACCAGCTGCACCGATTCGCCCGCCTCCGGAACGTCGCGGAGCGGCCGCCGGCTGGCTTTCCGGTAAGCCGCAGCCATGCAAACCGCGCGCGGGTCGCGCAGGATCAGTTGCTCCAGCGTGCTCTCGCCATCGCCGGTCACATGAGGGAAACGCTTTTCCGTAATGGAGAAGATCCGGCCGTGCGGCTCCCCGGGATAGCGGACGTAGAAGATCCCGAACTCCAGGCCGGGGACGTATTCCTGAATGATCGTATCGAGCCGGGCCGCTTTCAGATAGGCTTCGAGTTCGCCCTGGCTGCGGATGACGGCCACGCCCGATCCGCGCTCCCCGACGTCCGGTTTGAGCACCACAGGGAAACTCGCGCCTTGCCGCACCAGGAACGCGCCGGCCATTTGCGTCCGCGCGTAGGGTTCGAGCGACGCGGGAATCAGCTCGAAGGCCGCCACCGTGCCGTCCGCGCTCTTCAGCAGCTCCAGAATTTGCGATTTCGATTCGCCGGCAAAGCCGCCGGACGGCATCCCCGGATTGGCGGCTGTGAACAGAGTCAGCGAGCGATGCCTGCACGCCAGGTAGACCAGATAGGGCGTGACTGGAATGTATGCGGCCCACGGCTTCCAGAATTCCCAGCGGACCTTGCGCAGCACGAACCCGACGAAACGCCGGCGCAGGCGAAAGTTGAGAGCAGGCAGGGCCAGGCCCAGGATCGCGGCGCCCGCTCCGGCCAGCGTATTCCTCAGAACCCTTTCACCGAGCAGCGCAGCTCCGCCGACCAGCAGCGGCGTCCACACGGCGGCGGCCAGCAGGAAGTACCCGGCGAAGCGCCAGAAGCGCGTCCGCAACATTCCCGCCGCCACGTACGCCGGCAGCCGGGAACCCGGAACGAAGCGGCTCAGGAACACCACGATCATGCCGCGCTGCGCGAGCCATTCCGACGCCTGCGCGATCTTCCGTTCGGACACGTATCGCAGGACCGGCCGCGCGGCAAAGCGTCCGGCCAGGAACAGCAGGATATCGCCGGCGAAGATTCCGGCCAGGCAGGCCGCCGTGCCCGCTGCGAATCCGATCCTGCCTCGAGCCACCAGCAATCCGGTCGCGATGCAGGTCAGGTCTTCGCTGACGAACGTGCCCAGCGAAATGAGCAGCAAGGTTTCGAACATAATCTTAGGGCCGCAGCTCCAGCCTCTGGCTCTGCCCCGGCATCCAGCGGCAGGGCGCTTCGGGCGCATAGAAGAATTCGATTGCCGCGTTCTTCACCTGCACCCAACTGAAGCTGACCGTGCGCGCGTCGGCGCGGTGCATGCAGGGCGAGTAGGCGTCGGCGTGGCGGCCGTGGCTCTGGTGAAAGGAGAACAGCACGCTCGGATCGAGCTTGCCTGCCGCGGCCACGCGCCGGTCGAACTCCTCGCGGCGGCGGCTGCGCACACCATCCGGATCGAAAGAAGAAGAGACCAGCGGCATGGAAGGTTCCCCGCAGGGCAGGATCGCCTTCTCCTTTCCATCCCACTCGACGACGGCAGTGTGCCGCCCGGGCTCGAGCACGGCGAGCTTGAACGCGGCGTAAGGAGTGAGGTCGGCCTTGCGGATCTGCTCCGTCACCTCGAGCGCGGATCCCGCTTCCGTCAGCAACTCCGGGATCAGCATCCCGCGGCTGCGCCGTCCGGCTGTGCCGCCCACCCCGTTGAGCAGGCAGACGGAGACGCCGTATTCATTGGCCCCGATCCAGGCGCCGCCGAAATTCCCGTCGAGCGGGGCGACGTAGCGGACGCCGTTGCGCTCCTGAATACGCGGGGGCAGGGCAGGGGAGCGGGTCAGCTTCTCGTCGCGATTGCACAGCAACTGGTATCCGGCGGGATCGTGCAGCCAGCTTACGGTACACATTTACGCCGCCTCCGGCGCTGCCGCCGCCTGCCGCCGCGCGTTGTAGCGAAGGGTGGACGGCGCCATGCCGAACTCGCGGTCCACCTGATAGCCCAGAGCCTTGAGCGTCATGGCCATCAGGGCGAAGTGGTGAATGGTGTGGCTGCTCAGGACCTGCATCTCGCGGCTGACCGAGGACGTCATGAACGAATCGTCCAGGCTGACCGCCGCCGCATCTTCCACGCGGACCCAGACGATGGAGTCGCCGCGCAGCTCCGGGGCGCGCTCCAGGCGGTGGATGATGGCCAGCGTCTTCGAAAGGGCGGCGGACCGGCTGGTTTCCACGGTCTGGTCCCGGCGGCGCGCGTCGTAATCGATGTGGCTGGACGCAAGGCCGTCGAGGAAACACTCGTAGAACTCCAGGATGTGCCGCATGTGGCCTCCCACGCGATGCGGCGCCAGCGAAGGGGGCGACGCCGTGTACGCGCCGTCGTCCATCTGCTCGATGAGCCGCATCGCCTGCCGCAGCCAGCCGGCATTCTGGTCGATTTGGAATCCTTGGCGCTTCAAGCGGCCGGAACGTTGCATCGCGGTAGCCATGAAGGTGTTAAATCCCGCCGGCGGTCCGGTTATTCCCGGCGGGCCGATTCCGTGCAACGCGCCTCGCATTGGCACATAATATGTTGAGCTATGCGCATCTATCTGGCTTTCTGTCTGGCGGCCGCGCTGCCCCTGGCCGCCCAGCACGAGCAAAAAGTCGACAAGAGCAAATTCATCGGCGACCTCAAGGCGATCGAAGCCGGACGCGCGCTGTTCGCCAACGGCTGCGCCGCCTGCCACGGAGCGGACGGCCGCGGCGGCCGCGGACCCAACCTTCGCGAGCGCGTCTTCTGGCACCCGGTGGACGACGAGACGCTGTACAAAGCCATCGAGAAGGGTGTCTCGGGCGGCATGCCTCCGGCGAACCTGCCGGAAGAGCAGACCTGGCAGGTTGTGGCCTTCGTGCGGTCCCTGACGTCGCCCGCGTTCGAGAACAAGGCGCCCGGCGATGCCAAGGCCGGCGAAGAGCTGTTCTGGGGCAAGGGCGGCTGCGGCGGATGCCACCGGATTCAGGGCCGCGGCGGCAGCCTGGGGCCGGACCTGACCAACATCGGCGCCATGCGCGCGCTGCCGCAACTGCACGATTCGATCGTCGATCCGGATTCGGAAATCTCGCCGGGATACGACAGCGTGGCCGTGACCCTGAAGAACGGAAGCACCCTGCGCGGAGTGGCCCGCAACCGCACCAACTACTCGCTGCAGTTCCAGGACAAAGACGGCAACCTGCGGCTGCTCTCCATGGACGAGGTGAGCAGGATCCTGCTGACCAAAGGCTCTACCATGCCTAAGGATCTGGCCCAGCGGTTCGATCGCGCCGCCATCGACAACCTGGTAGCCTACCTCAGCCGGCAGAGTCTGCGTCCGGCGGAACCGAAAGGACAGGTGAAATAAGTGCGAACTTCGCGATTGAGCTTTGCCATGGCGCTGGCCGCGATCGGCGCCGGAGCCTGCGCCGCGCAGGTGAAGTACGAAGACATCCTGCGCGGACCCGCGGATAACTGGCTCACCGTCGCCGGTGACTATCAGGGCCACCGCCACAGCGCGCTGAAACAAATTACGGTGGAGAACGCCGGCTCGTTGACGCCGAAGTGGGTGTACCACGTCCCGAAGGCCAGTGGCCTGCGCACCAATCCCATCGTCTACGACGGCATCCTGTACTTCACCGCGCCGAACGAGATCCGGGCGCTCGACGCCCGCAGCGGACGGCTGATCTGGCAGTACAAGGAAGCGCGGTCGAAGAAGGACTCGGTCAACCGCGGCGCCGCCATCCTGGGCGACCGCGTCTTCTTCTGCACGGCGGACGTCTACCTGGTGGCGCTCGACCGCCGCACGGGCGCGGTCCTGTGGCAGAAAAAGTACGGCAATGTCGAGGACGGCTTGTACGCCTCCGCCGCGCCGCTCGCCGTCAAGGACCGGCTGCTGGTGGGCGTGGCGGGCGGGGACACGGGCATGCGCGGGTATGTGGCTGCCCTCTCCGCCGCTACCGGAGACGAGCTTTGGCGGACCTACACCATTCCCGCCAAAGGCGAGAAGGGCTCGGAAACCTGGGGCAGCCTGATCGATTACGGCGGCGGCGGAACGTGGCTCTCCGGAACTTACGATCCGGATCTGAACCTGCTCTACTGGTGCACCGGAAACGCCTGGCCCGATTTCTACGGCGAGAATCGCAAGGGTGACAATCTGTACTCGTCCTCCCTGATTGCCCTCGACGCCGATACCGGAAAGCTGAAGTGGTATTTCCAGTTCACGCCCCACGACACGCACGATTGGGACGCGCAGTCCTGGCCCGTGCTGGTGGACATGCCCTACAAGGGGGCCATGCGGAAGCTGGTGCTGCACTCCAATCGCAATGGATTTTTCTACGTGCTGGACCGCGTCACCGGCGAGTACCTGAACGCGACCCGGCTGGTGGAGAAGCTGGACTGGGCGTCCGGCATCGACGCCAAGGGCCGGCCGATCGTGATCCCCGGGAAGGAGCCCACGCCACAGGGCAACCGGACGTGCCCGGGCGTGCGCGGCGCCACCAACTGGATGTCGCCCTCGTTCAATCCGGCGACCGGGCTGCTGTACGTAGTCACGCTGGAACAGTGCGACATCTTCACCAGCTCTTCCAAGGACGCCGAGCCGAAAAAGAATTTCTCCGGCGGCGGCGCGGGCCCGAAGCCCGCCGACCTCGGCCAGTTTTTCCTGCGCGCATTCGATCCCAAGACCGGGCAGAAGAAGTGGGAGTACCCGATGACCGGGCCCGCCGAATCGTGGTCCGGCACGGTGTCGACAGCCGGAGGCGTCGTCTTCTTTGGGGACGATGACGGCCATCTGGTCGCCGTGGACGCGCGCAATGGAAAGCACCTGTGGCACTTCCAGATGGGCGAAGGGCTCACTGCGTCGCCTATAACCTATGCGGTGGATGGAAAGCAGTACGTGGCGATCGCTTCGTCGACGGCCGTCTTTTCGTTTGGTCTGTTCGAGCCGATGAAGCCGGTGGCCATGCCAAAAGTGGAAGTGCAGGGACGCCGGTAAAGCGCCGGTCCTATTCGAACGTCACCACGTGATTGTTTAACGGAAACCGGCCGGGGTGCGGTCCGGCCATTCGCGGCTCGATCACCGCAGGCTTGCCCGCGAACACCTGTTCGAATCCTGTCGCGAGGCCCTCGCTCGCCAGGTTCGTCAGGATGAAAGGCAAACCGTTGGAAGCCAGAGCCGAAGGACCGTCCACAATATGAAAATGGAGATGCGGGTTGGAGGTATTGCCTGAATTTCCCAGGCGGCCGAGAATGTCGCCCCGATGGACGCGGTCGCCGGCCTTGACTTTGATGCTGCGCAATTGAAGGTGGGCATAGACTGCGAAGTGGCCCGTGCCGAGGTCCATGATCACGTGATTGCCCGCCAGGGTAGATAGCGTCTTGCCGGCCGGCATGGCGCCGGGGATTTCTTCACCCGCGCCGTCTTCGACATGAACCACCGCGCCGTCGGCCACCGCGTAAACAGGAACGCCGAAATAGGCGTAACTCGACAGACTGCCGGCGGGGCCCGAGAACAAGCGGCGGTTCGGGTCCAGTTGGACGAAATCGATGGCGAACCGCTCGGGCGCATATTGCGCTCCATTGACGGCGATCACGGCGCCGCGATGAGGATTGAGTTCATCGCAACAGCCGTTGCCGACGAGCCATCCGGGGCCGCGCAGGGGAGGCGCGATGGCTATCGGCGGTATGGGATTTACGTTGGTCTCGGCGCCGATGAACGTTGCGACGGCTTCGATCGGGCTGCCGCGAGGCAGGGGCATTCCGCGATGATCGTCGCCGGGCGTGGCGCGGACCAGCCGGGAGGTGGCGATGCGGTGCCGGATCGTTTTTGGAACAGCCGATGATGGAGGCAGGGAGACATCCATCAGAATGAAACCGGAATGCCCCGCGCCGAGAGTTGTGCCGGTCTCGCCGCCGCCGATCCGCAGCCGATTGGCAATCGCAGTCCCTGACAGCTCGTCCAATGTGACGCCGGCGGCGTTCAGCGCCTCGACACGCTCGAGATTGACCAGGAACGAACTCGGGTTGACGACCAGCAGCTCGTAGGCGATATGAATCCGGTTGTCGATGCCGGGAACCGGCTGCGGTTCCGCCAGCGGCCGCACGGTGATCACGCTGGCGATTTCGGGCGCATGGGCGATCGGCGCTACGCGGGAGCGGGAGCAGGCTGCCACCGCGTTTATGACGAGCAGCAGCGCCGCCGTCCTGGGAAATCCGTTCATGATTCGCAGATTATCACCGCAAGCCCGGGCACGGGCGGCTGCCGACGTGGACCGGCGTGCGGGTCTCAAAATTGCAAGGCGATATGGAGGCTGTGTGTCTGGAACATAACGTGCAATAACCCGTCATCGTGACAGCATTGGTGCTGGACGCTCACCTCAAGAGCTCTCTAGCCGCGATTCGGTCGTTGGGCCGGCAGGGAGTCAAGGTGATGGCGGGCTCGTATCGCCCGTTCGCCATGGGCTTGCACTCCAGGTATGTCTCCGGCTGGTTCCTGCATCCGTCTCCCCTCGCGGATCGCCGGGGTTTCGTCCAGGCTATTGAGGAGCAGGGTCGAAAGGCGGGAAAGGTGGTGTTGTTCGCCTTTGCGGACGCCACGCTGATCCCGCTGGTGGAGGACAGCGATGTTCTGGAACGTCATGGGATCTGCGTGCTTCCGAAGGATCGCAACGATTTCGATATCGCCTTCGACAAAGCGCGCACTCTCGGCTTGGCGCAGCGGTTGGGGCTGGCAATACCCAAGACCTACTTCGGTATCGCGGAACGCGATTTCCCTTCGATCCTGCCCGGCCTGGCCTATCCTGTCGTTTTGAAACCGCGCCGCAGCGTGAACTGGATCGGGAATTCGGGCTCGCAGGGCTCGGCCGTCTTCGCGTTTTCCGCCGCGGAGGTGGAAAGGCACTGGACCGCCCTGGTTTCCCGTACGGGAGAAGCGCCGCTCCTTCAGGAGTACATACGCGGCGAGGAGATCGGAGTGGAGTTCCTGTGCGAAAGCGGCAGAGTCCTGGCGGCATCCGCGCACCGCCGGTTGCGGACGCTGCCGCCCTCCGGCGGGGCCGCGGCTGTCAAGGAGACCATCCCGTTGTCATACCGGAGTATCGGCAACCTGGCCATACGGCTCGTTTCCGCGTTGAACTGGAGCGGTCCGGTGATGGTCGAGTTCAAAGCGAGTGGCGAGGGTGGACCGCCCCGCCTGATGGAGATCAACGGCCGTTTCTGGGGCTCGCTGCCGCTGGCCATTGCCGCCGGTACCGATTTCCCGCATTTGTACTACCGTCTGGCAAGCGGTGAACACTTCTGTCCCAGCCTTGATTACAGGAAGGGCGTCGTTTCGCGGCACTATGTGGACGATTTGAAGCACCTGCTTTGGGTCCTTTTCAAACGCGACCGCATGCGCTCCATCGCCTTTCCCAAACGGCTTGAAACGTTGAAGGGTTTTCTGATGGGCAAGGCTTGCGCCTACGACGTGTTCGATCCGGGCGATCTAAAGCCGCCGGCGATGGAAATTTTGGACATGGTCGCCCCAAGAAGGCGATGCTGACTGCAACCGTCAACGGAGCTTGCATATTAGTGGAACCGGAGTTCCAATCCTGCCCGCCCGTTTACGAGTATTAACTCGATCTTTCAAACAGAACGTTCCGGCCGCGTTCGTGTGGGTTCCGGGCCGGCGCCTTCGAGTATGGTGATTTCAGCGGTCAGCATCGCGCCGGCCGGAATGACGCCGGGAACGCCGCGATCGCCATAGGCCAGGTGGGGCGCGATTTCCAGCCGCCGCGTCCCGCCGATTCGCATGCCGTCGACACCGTAGAAAAGGCCGTTGACGAGCGACCTCCGGTCGATGCGGACTTCGGTCAGCAGCGTTTCGTTGTTGTCCTCGAGCCTTGCCACACCCACCGGACCCCACGCGGTTTGCCAGCGAACCGGTTCTCCGCGGTTCAGCCACAGACGAAGGCGGATGCGGTAATTGCGCTGGCGGCGCACCGGTTCGCCCTCGCCGGGCATGTCGGCGAGGAGAGTCAAACCGGACCGCAGGCGTTGGCGGAGGGGCTTGCCTTTTCGCGCCAGCGTGGCCGCAATCGTCGCCAACCCGGCCGCCTGCGCCATTTCGAGCGGCGTCTCGTAGTCGTCGATCCGGGTGCGCAGTTCGGGGTCGGCGCCGCCATCGAGCAGAATCTGGACTGCGAGTGGATCCCGCTCGGCGACGGCCATGTGGAGCGCCGTGTAGTCGTTGATGCCGCGCTGATTGGGGTCGGCGCCGGCCGATAGCAGCAGCCGCAGGATGCCGTGGACGTCGGTCCGCATGGGTGCGCCCGGGACGTCGCGAGCGCAACTGAGCGCGGCGATGAGGGGCGGGAAGCCGTCATCCACGGGAGCGTTGGGGTCGGCGCCGATTTCGAGCAGCGTGCGGATGAATGGAAGAGGGCTATGGTAGATGGCGTAGACCAGGCACGGCCCGATGGCGTCCGGCATGCGCCCGTTCGGTACGGCGGCCACATCGTCGACGGCAGCGCGTAGCGCGTCGAGATCACCCTTGCGAATAGCGTCGTCGATCCGCTGGAGCTTCTTCGCTTCCGCGCACCGTTCTTCGTCCGTCGCCATATGGCCGAAACAGCGGCTCCGCTTCAGACCAGCCGTTTCAAGCGGAACTTCTCCGTCGTGTTCCCCTTGAACTGAACGCCGCCGCCGTTGCCCGCGTTAGTGGAGCCTTCCCGCTCCCGGACAAGATCGAGTTCACCGTCCTTCAAGGTTCCCTTGAAGCGAAGCCGCGTGCGGTTGATCTGGTTTCCTGCCTGCTCCGGCGCCACCACCAGGAACGTGATCTGGTCGCCGGCGATCTTGCCCTCCGCGATGGGCGTGCTCTGATAATCGCCGTAGAGCTTGCCCCCCAGCGTGTCGCCGTGCTGCGTGAACTGGAAGGCGATGTCCTGCATCTCTCCGGTACGCACCGGGATCCGGCCGACCCAGATGCCGGTCAGGTCGGCGCCGAACAGGCCGGAGGCGGCCGCCAGCAGGAGCAGGAGCCTACGCATGCAGCAGTCCGGCCAGCGGACCGGTGCTGTCGGCGAAGCGGTCCACCGGCGCGCCGAACGCGTCCAGCATGGAGACGTAGAGGTTCGCCAGCGGGCTGTCGTCGCCGTAGACGAGGTGCCGGCAGGTATCGATCCGGCCGCCGCCTCCGCCGCCGAGAACCATCGGCAGCTTGTGCGGATTGTGGCTCTGCCCGTCGCTCAAGGCCGAGCCGAACAGGATCATCGAATTGTCGAGCACGTTCGAATCGCCTTCTTTCATGCTCCGCAGCTTGTTCAGCAGGTAGGCGTACTGCGCGATGTGCCAGCGGTTGATGAGCTGGTACTGCCGCATCTTGTCGGGGTCCTTCTGGTGGTGCGAAACGTCGTGGTGGCCGGCGCTGACGCCTTCGAGGAACCGGAAGCTGACGTTGCTCACGGCGTTGCCGAACATGAACGTGGCGATGCGCGTGGTGTCGCTCTGAAACGCCGTGGCGATCATGTCCAGCATCAGCCGCACGTGCTCGGCATGATCCGCCGGACGGTCGGTGGGCGCCGCATTCGGGTCGATCGCGGCGCGCGCTCTCCAGGCCTGCTGCGTGGCGCTGCCCGCGCGCTGCACGCGCTCTTCGAGCGAGCGCATCAGCGACAGATACTCGTCGATCCGCGCCCGGTCGGCCGCGCCCACCTGGCCGCGCAGCTTTTTCGCGTCGCCCAGCACGCGGTCGAGCAGCAGCGTGTCCATCCTGGCTGCATTGTCCTTCGGCCCCGTGGCGGCGCGGAACAGCCGCTCGTATACCGACCGCGGGTTGATTTCCCGCGCCAGCGGCGTGGTGGGGCTGCTCCAGGCGATGTGCGATCCGTAGACCCGTGTGTAGCCCACCACCACGTCCACGCCGATCGCAACCGGCGTCACGCCCAGCTCGAGCGACGGGAGCGGAGTCTGCGCGCCCGCGCGCTGCGCCGCCACCTGGTCAAACGATACACCGTTGCCGAGATCGGCTCCCGGCGTCTTCTTGATCGTGCGGCAGGTGAGAATGGCCGATTCCTTGACGTAGTGGCCGTCGCCGCCTTTCGAAGCCTCGTTCCAGAGGTTACTCAACACCACGATGCGGTCTTTCACGCTTTCGAGCGGCTCGAGCGTCGGAGAGAGCTTGAAATCGCGGCCCTCGCCCTCGGGCGTCCACGCGGTGGTGTTCACGCCGTTGGGCATGTACAGCATCGCCATGCGGACGGGGATCTTCGGCGCCGTGGAGGCGGCTCGCGCCATCGCTTCCAGCCAGGGCAGCCCGAGAGTTACACCCGCTCCGCGGAGCAGGGTCCTGCGTGAAATCGGCGGCTTTCGAACGCTCAAGGTTTCTGTGGCTCCTTCCGGCCGGCTTGGTAGCGAAACGGCGCGCTGAGCACGATGCCCTCGATCAGTGTCCGCGCGCTGTAATCATTCTCTCTCAATTGGGCCACGATTTGGTCGACCGCGCAGGAGTCCGTCAGGGTCAGCCCGCGGCCCAGCGCGTAGCCGAGCATCTTGCCGGCCAGGTTGCGGATGAACAGGTCCTTGCGGTCGAGCAGCGCCTTCTTCAATTCGTCCGGACCCCTGAACTTCGTGCCGTCTATCAGCTCCCCGGAATTGTCGACCGGCTTGCCGCCTTCCTCGTCCCTCCAGCGGCCGATCACGTCGAAATTCTCCAGCGCGAAGCCCAGCGGATCGATCCGGCTGTGGCAGCCCGCGCAGGCGGCGTTGGCCCGATGCTGCGCCAGACGCTCCCGCGTGGATTTCGGCGGCGCGCCTTCGTGCGCCTCCTCGAGCGCCGGCACGTTGGGCGGAGGCGGCGGAGGCGGAGTCCCCAGAATCGCGTCCAGGATGAAGGCGCCGCGCAGCACGGGGCTGGTGCGGTACGGATACGACGAAACGGCCATCACCGCGGGCATCCCCAAAAGCCCTCCGCGGTGCGAGCCTTCCGGCAGCTCCACCCATTGCGGCTGCTTCGGCCCTGTCTGCTTCAACGGCAGCTTGATTCCGAGGTGCTTGGCCAGATTGCTGGTGCCGATGGTGTATTTGGAATCGAGCAGGTTGAGCAGGGACATGTCCCGCAGCAGGATCTCGCGGAAAAACAGGATAGGCTGAAAGCGGATGTCGCTGCGCAGCTCCTCGTCGCTCGAATAGGCGGGAAACAGCTTCGCGTCGGGCGCCTTGTCCCCCCTCAGCTCACGTGTGTGAAGCCACTGCTCGACGAAGCGCTCCGCGAAGTCGAGCGACTTGTCGTTGCGCAGCATGATCCCGGTCAGCTCCTTCAGGACCGCGGGGTTCTGCAGCTTGCCTTCGGCTGCGATGTCCGTCAGCAACTCGTCGGGCATGCTCCCCCACAGGAAGTAAGAGAGACGGGACGCCAGCGCGAACGGATCGAGCGGCCGGGCTTCCGGGCTGCTGTTGGGCGGCTCCGCGCGGAACAGGAACATCGGCGAGACCAGCGCCCCGCGGACGGCAAACCAGATAGCGGGCTCGAAGGGCTGCCCCTGCTTGCGCGCGGTCTGGTACAGCCCGAGGTACGGCGCAATCTCGCTCCCGGAGACGGGCCGGCGAAAGGCCCGGGGCAGAAAGGCGGCAAGGATTTCGCGCGCCGCCTGGTCCGGCGTTTTGCCGGCGCCCGGGCTGGTGACGATGACTTTCGCGCGCGACTTGAATTCCCGGGCGGCGAAATCCACGGCGAGTTTGGCCAACTCCATGTATTTCTCGGAATGCAGCGGGGAGAGGAACAAGGTCTCGGCTGCGTTGTCGAATCCTTCCCCGCCCGCGCCGTCGCCGGGCAGCGCGTGGCCGATGTCCATGTGGATGTCGAGCAGGTCGCGGATCGTTGCGGTGTACTCGTCGCGATTCAGGCGGCGGATCCGCGCAGGCCCGGGCGAAGGTCCGGACGCGCAGGCTTCCGCCCGCAGAGCGTCAGTCACCCACTGTGTGAATCGTTCCCGCTCGTCGATGTCCGGAGCGGGCGCGCCTTTGGGCGGCATCTCCCCGTTCCGGACGCGGTTCCCTAGCGAGTGCCATTTCTGCGCTTCTCCGGACAGGCTGGCCGGCGAGTTGACGCGTTCAACGTGAAACCCGCCCGCCGGCGATCCGCCCTGGTGGCAGCTCCGGCAATACTTCTTCAGAAACGCCTGGCCTTCTTCGAAGGTGTACGCATGGGCGGCGGAAACGGCCAGAATGGCCAGCGGCAGGAGGCGGTGGAAAGCGGAGAGCGTCGTCGGAGAAGTCAAAGCTCACCGTAGTTTACCATTCACTGCGGGGAGGACTGCGGGCGAAGCGGGCGTATTCATACGATTTTCAGCAGCCGCGCCGCGTTGCCGTACAGCATTTTGCGAATCGCCTGCGGATCGGGGCTGAGACGGCGAACGGCGGCCAGCTGTCTGGCTCCCGAACACTTGTCGCCGGATCCGAGGGGCTCCGGGCAGTCGCTGCCGAACAGCAGCTTGTCCTGGTGGCGCTTCAGGAAATCCCTGGCATGTTCTTCGTCGCGCAGTATCGCGTTCAGGCCCGACCCGGCGGAGAGATCGCCGTAGACATTCGGATAGTCGGAAAGCAGCCGGTCCGTCAGGCCTCCGGGCGTCACCGGTCCCTTCGGATACATCACGGACTGGATGTGATTCCTGTCGATGTTGCCCCACCACGTCTGCGCGTGGCCGATGAAATTGACGGCGGGGTATTTTGCGGCCAGCTTCGGAAAGCGCTCGAACGCCAGATTGTAATTCCCGTGCTCGAAATGCATGATGACGGGAACACGGTGGCCGCGTGCGATCTCGGCGATCGACTGCATCGCCGCTGAATCGCACTCCACGTGGAACTTCTGCTCCCCGATTCCGCGGGCGCCCAGCTTCAGGTACTTCTCGATCACCTTCCTCGCGTCCGGGCTGTCAGGCGGCGAATTGGCGAAGAACAGGTATTCGGCCGGATGGGCGCGGCAGAACTCGAGGGCGGCGTCATTGCCCGTGCCGGGTCCCAAGCCGGCACGGAGACCCGCCGGCAGAATGACGGTCTTGCCGGCGCCCATCGTGCGCTGATGAGCGAGTAGCTGCCCGCCCGTTCGTCCGCTGTAGTTGGTGTGCTGGTGGATGTCGAGGACCGGTTCGCCGCCCGACGCCACCGAGGCGCAGGCCAGGCATAGCAGCCTTCGACGCGAAACCATCGCCTACTTCTTTTGTCCCGGCTTCGGTTCGCTCGATGGCGGCACGATGTTCTTGAGCCGCATGTAGGTCACCATGTTGCCATAGTGCTCGTAATCGTGCATGTTGTTGAAGGCCAGCACGCCCAGTTTCGGCGTCTCGCGGCCCAGCGCCTTCACGGTTTGCAGGCCCATCGTGTCGGTCATGCCGTCGTAGACTTTGTCGCAGTAGGAGAACGCCGCCTTGAGCGCCTGGACCAGCTCCGCTTTCGACGTCTTGGTCTTCTCCACGCTGCCCCCCGCCGGGCTCTTCTCGCCATTGACGGTCGAGCAAAACGAGTACTGGGCATCGGCCACGTGGCCGACCAGCTGGCCGAAGCTGCGAACTTCGTCCGTGGCCTTGAAACCGTAATCGGACTCGGGCATCTTCTCCGCGGCCTTCGTGATGTTGCCTTTCGCGATGCCGTACTGAAACTTCATCGAAGCGCTGAGCGGGTTGTCCTGCGCCGGCAAAGCGGACACGGCAAGCAGGGGAATCAAAAGCTTTTGAATGGGAATCCTCATCCCGATCATCATCGCACGTTCGCCCCCGTTCGGATAGAATTGGGGACACAGCCATGCAGGAATCCAACCGTCGTGAATTTTTGAAAGCGTCCGCCGGCGCCGCGCTCGGAGCGCCGGCCATCGCCGCCAGCCGGCTCAGTCCCAACGACCGTGTGCGGGTCGCCGTGATCGGCGTGCGCGGCCGCGGGAAATCCCACATCCAGGCGTTTCACGAACTGGCGGGGCAGAACGTCGAGATCGTGTCCTTCTGCGACGTGGACCGCACCGTGCTCGAACAGCGCGCGGCGGATTACGAAAAAACGTCCGGCAGGAAGGTGAAGCTGTGCGGGGACATGCGCGAGGTCCTTGACGACAAGAGCATCCACGCGGTCAGCTTCGCCACTCCCAACCACTGGCACGCGCTGGGGACCATCCGGGCGTGCCAGGCCGGCAAGGAAGTCTACGTCGAAAAGCCCGGCACGCACAATTTCCAGGAAGGGAAGAAGATCATCGAAGCGGCGTCGCAATACGGCCGCATCGTCCAGCACGGGACGCAGAACCGCACCAGCCCCAACATCGTGGAGGCGATCGCGAAATTGAAGGCGGGCGTGATCGGGCGCGTCTACATGGCGCGGGGCGTGGCGTACAAATCGCGCGTGGCGTTCGGCAAGATGACGGCCGACCCCACGCCGCCGGGCCTGAACTGGGACGCATGGCTGGGGCCTGCTCCCAAGGTTCCGTATTCGAAGAAGCGGCAGTCGGCGCCGGCGGGCAATAGCTGGCACCTGCTGTGGGATTACGGCAACGGCGAAATCGGCAACCAGGGCGTGCATGAGCTGGACATCATGCGCTGGGGGCTCGGCCTCGATACGCATCCCTCGAAGGTGGTCTCGATGGGCGGCAATTACGTCCACCCGGGGGACGCGCAGGAAGCGCCGCAAGTGCAGTCGGTCAATTACGAGTACGCCGGCCGGGACGTCCTGATGACATTCGAGACGCGCGGGGGATTGACGAATACCGAGGCCGGGATGGGCGCCGAATATCCGTTCCTCGACAAGCACAACGTGGTGGGAGTGATCTTCATCGGGACGGACGGCTACATGATCATTCCGGACTACAGCAGCTACCATACGTTTCTCGGCAAGAATCGGGAGAAGGGACCGGGCAAGGTGGGGGCAGGGGACATCACGGACCTGCCGCACTTCGTCAACTTCATCAAAGCCGTGCGCAGCGGGAAGACGAGCGACCTGAACGCCAACGTGCAGGAACTGCATCTGTCGGCGTCGCTGGCGCATTTTGCCAACATTTCTTATCGGACGGGGCGGATGCTGCATTTCGACGCCGGGACGGAAACGTTCGCGGGCGACCCGGAAGCCACGCGGCTGCTGCGGCGGGAGTATCGGGCTCCGTACGGGCTCGGTTAGCGGGAGGTGTTCAGGTGCCGAATCAGGTTTGCATGGGGGCGAAGATGAAGTGCAGTTGCGGCCTCTCGCCCAGCGTATTGGCGGTGACGCCGAAGAACAAGGTGTTCACCCAGACCGTGCCCGACGCGAACATCATGGATCACGTTCCGATGGTCAACATCATGCCGTTCGGGATGTGCAACTCGCTGGCGAATCCGACCGTAGCGGCGGCCACGGCGGCGGCGCTGGGTGTGCTGACCCCGATGCCCTGCGTGCCCAACACGCCCAGCCCCTGGGCGCCGGGCGCCGCCACCGTGCTCCTGGGAAAATTCCCCACGCTGGACAATGTTTCGAAGCTGGCGTGCATGTGGGCCGGAGTGATCGAGTTCATCGACGCCGGCGAGACGACGATCAGCGTGCCTTGAGTCGGGTGATGGTGGCCGGCGCGGCCCGGCAGGCGGTTCCGCCTGCCGGGCCGCGCCCGAAAACAAATCCCGCCCCTCAAAACTCCGCGCGGAAACCAAGCTGGATAATCCGCGCTCCGCCTTGTCCGGTGATCCGCCCGAAATTCGCGTTGCTCAGATCGGCGACCGGGTTGTTCAGGTTCTTGCGATTCAGGGCGTTGAAGAAGTCGCCGCGCAATTCGATTCTCCGGCGCTCCTTCAGCGTGAATTTGCGCGCCACAGACAAATCCTCGCTGCGCGTGCCGAACCCGCGCACGTCCGGCAGAAACACGCCCAGGTTGCCCAGCGTAAAGGGACCGGGAATGGCGAAAGCGTCGCGGTTGAGATACAGGTCGCCGCGCTGGCCGGTGCTGCCGTTCAGCGGATCGAAGCTGCCCTGGCCGGGTCCGAGGCGGATCGGAACGCCCGGCACGCGGTTCGCCCTCAAGTATCCGTTGAACGTCGGCAGGTTGTTGGGCGTGGTGATGCGGATCGTTCCGCCTCTCTCGTAGCCGAGAATGCCCGCCACCGACCACCCGCCCAGAATCTGCGCCATCACGCCGTGCTGCAGCATCGGCTTGCCGTGGCCGAACGGCAGCTCGTAGCTGAAGCTGACCGTCAGGCGCTGCGGCACGTCCACGTCCGCAATCGACTTCTCGGCGCGGCGGTTGTACTGGTCCTGAGGCAGGGCCAGGTCCGCGTTGGTGAATGAAACGTCGCTGATGGATTTCGAGAACGCATACGAGACCAGGAACGTCAGGCCGCGCGCGTAGCGCTTCTCGGCCTTGAGGTACAGCGCGTGGTAGGTGGAGTTGCCGGTCGGAGAATCCATCGTCGTGATGCCCTGGTACTGCGGGAACGCGCGCAGCGATTGGGCCAGCGTGCCGCGGAAGCTCGGGTAGGGCGGCCGGAATCCCTGGGCAACCACCGTGGGGTCGGTGATGTTGCGGCTCAGCAGCGGCCCGAGCGCGAGGTAACTCGGGCTGAGCTGGTTCACCGACACCAGCGCGTTGTTGGTCAATCCGTGCGAAAGGGTGCCGACGTACGCCGCCTCCACCAGTGTCTGGCCCGGCAGCAGTTGCTGCAGGCTGAACTGCACTTGCGAAACGCGGGAGAGCAGCCCGCTCCCGCCGTGACGGAATTCGGTGGTGGTGGTGGCCTGTCCGTTCGACAGCGTGGGATCGATGAAGGGTGGATACTTCACCACGCCCGCCGGCCAGCCCTGGTCCAGATTGAAGATCGGAGTGAGTCCGGCGTCGGCGGAGGAGATGTTGATCGACGCGTTGAACCCGGCCTTGGAGTTGTCGAGAAAAGCCAGCGGCGCGTAGAACAGGCCGGCGCCGGCGCGCACCACGGTGTTCTTGGCGAGCTGGTAGGCCAGGCCGAGGCGCGGCGCGTGCGCGCCGTAATAGGTGTAGATGAAATTCGAGAGGCCCGTCCGTCCGGGGCCTTCCCCGGCGAAAACGACAGCTCCCGGCCGTCCGTCGGCGCCGGGGTTCGGCACGTTCGGATCCATGCGGCTCATGCGCCGGCGCTGCTCGGTGAACGGCGTCTGAAATTCCCAGCGGTAGCCGTAGTTGATGGTCAGGCGTCGCGTGGCCTTCCAGTCGTCCTGCGCGAAGACGCCGAAAATCTTGGAGCGGTCGCTGACCGGCTGGCTGAACGCCATGGTTCCGTTGTTCACCTGGCCCAGCAGGAAGCTGGCGTACGAATGACCCGTGCGCGCCACCTGCGGCTGCCCGCTGCTGAACTGCGAGAAGGTGTACTGACCTTCGCGGAATCCGAGGACGGCCTGGTTCATCTGGTAATGGTCCAGGCGGACGCCGAATTTGGTGTTGTGCTTGCCCTTCGTCCAGGCCACCGATTCGAGCACGTTGAACAGGTTGTTGGTGGGGCTGCGGTCATTGCCGAAGCCCATGGGCGCGATGCCCTGACCGCTGAAGCGGATGCCCGGGAAGCCGGATTCGAACGAGCCGGGCACGAAGATACCGGCGTCCCCGGATTCCTTGATCGGCGAAAAGAAGCGTGTGTAGCCGAGCTGCAAACGGTTGAGAAGATCGGGACGGATGATGGTGTCGAGCGCCATTACCACGTTGTGCGTGGTGATGCCCTGGAAGACGTGGTCGGACAGCGGCTCGAGGATCCCGTTGCCGCGGTCCGTCACTTCGTGCCGCCAGCGGTAGCTGCCGCTCAGGCGGTTCTTCTCGGTGAAACTGTGGTCCAGCTTGACGAAATAAGTGTTCTGGGCCAGCTTGTTGGGCGTGGTTCCGATGTAGTTGTTGGCGATGCCCGGCGCATTGGTGGCCGGATACAGTTCCTGAAACTTCAGGGCCAGCGGCGACTGCCGGTTGCGCGGAATCGTATTTGCGGCGAAGGGCTGGCGCGTCCCGTTGGCGGCGGCGGTGAGCGGGTCGAAGATCTGCTCGGCGGCTTCGCTGAAATTCCCCGCCCGCATGAGCGAAGTCGGGATCGTGACGGTCTGTCCCTGGGCCGCCCCCGCGCGGCGGAAGCCCGTGTAGTTGGTGAAGAAAAACGTGCGGTTGTGGCCGTCGTAAACTTTGGGAATGTAGACGGGGGCGCCGAGCGATCCGCCGAATTCGGCCTGCCGGTTGATGTCCGCGATGGCGGCGTTGTAACGGCGGGCGTCGAGCACGTTGTTGCGGAACAGGGAGAAGATGCTGCCGTGGATCTGGTTGGTCCCCGAACGCGTGGCCATCAGGACTGCGCCGCCCCCGGTGCGTCCGAATTCAGCCGGAGCGAGCGCCGTCTCCACGCGAAACTCGGCTACGGTCTCGAGCGCCGGAGCTGTAGGTCCGGCCACATTCTGCCAGGGATTGTAGGAGACGGGTACGCCGTCGACATAAGCCTCGTTGCCGTACGTGCGGCTGCCGGCGATCTGCGTGCCGTCGCCCGCGCCGCTGGTCCCCACGGCCCCCGGCGTCAGCTTGACGAATGCGAACGGGTTGCGCAGGGAATTGGTGAGCTGATAAGGCAGCGACTTCACGATCTCCCCGGTGATCTGCGTGCTCACCGCCGAAGTCTCCCGGTCGAGCGTCACCGCTTCGGCCGTCACGGTGACGTTCTCCTGCGTGGCGCCCAGCTCGAGGGTGGCGTCGGCGCGGACCGTCTGGGAGGTTTCCACCACGATCGGCTGCTTGACGAAAGTCTTGAAACCGGCCGACGTGACACGCAGCTCGTAACGGCCGATGCGGGCGGAGGGAAAGCGGTACACGCCGGCTTCGTTCGTCCGGGTGCGCGTGACCAGGCCCGTGTCGATAAACGTGAGCGATACTTCGGCGTTGGTGACCACGGCCTGCGTGGAGTCGGTCACAACCCCGGTCACCGCTCCGTTGACCTGGGCGGCGGCGGGTATCGCGCACAGGGCGAAACAGACCAGCAGAATGCAATTCTTCATCGGTGCAATCCTCCGTTCACGGAATTAGATCACAGGGAGGGTTTGGAGTCAAAATGCGGAGAGTGTACACCGGCGCGGCCCCGGCAGGCGGAAACGGCTGCCCCACTCGTGCGCCTGCCGGGGCCGCGCCCGAAACAAAGTTCTCGACTAGCGTTTCTGGATGCAGTATAAATAATCCGCCGTGCGAATGAAGATCTGGCTGTCGACCGCCACCGGACTGGCCAGCGTCAGGTTATCCAGCTTGCTGGTCCCCAGAATCTCGAACACCGGACCGGCCTTGATCACCGTCGTCGTTCCCTCTTCGTTCACACAGTAGATCTTGCCGTCCGCCAGCAGCGGCGACGCGCTGTAGGTCCCGCGCTCGATGCGCTGTCCCTGGTAGACGACCTTGCCCGTCTCCGCCTCCAGGCAGTTCAGAATGCCGCTATCGCCCAGGACATAAACATACTTGCCGTCGGTCGTCGGCGTCGGCACATCCGCCCCCAGTTTGTTGGTCCACAGCTCGTTCTTCCCGGTGATGTTGCCCGAGCCGCCGGCCTTGAACGCGACGAACGGATTGCCGCGCGTGCTGGGCGTGATCACGATATTTCCAATCACCACCGACGACGCAATCGTTCGATTGAACGGGTTCGCTCCCGGATTCAGGCCGCCCATGCGCCAAAGCTCCTTGCCGGTATTCAAGTCGTGCCCGGTGACGTAGTCGCCGCCGGAGATCACCAGCTGCAGCTTGCCGTCCACGGTGGCGAGTTGCGGCGTGCCGTAATTGTCCGGCGACTCCTTCACGGCATCGGTCGGTCGAATCACTTTCCACACATTTTTGCCGCTGCTCTTCTCAACCGCGAACAGGTAGGACGGATCGGTGGTATTCATCCCGTGCAGCACCTGCACATACAGGCGATCGCCGTGCAGCAGCGGCGTCGAGGCGTAGCCGTGATTCAGGCCGAACTTGCCGTACTCGGCCTGAATATCCCGCTTCCAGACCTCCTTGCCGTCCATCGTAAAGCAGGTGAACTTGCCGTTCCCCGTCATGATCCAGACGTTCTTGCCGTCGGTGATGGGGGAAGGCGAAGCCGAATTCTGCTTGCGGAACAGCTGGTTGCCGCTATCGATCTGGCGGCGCCAGCGCACCACCCCATCCTTGCGATTGACGGAGATCAGAAAGATCTTGTCCGGCGCCGACTGGTCCGGCGGACGGCGCTTGCCGCGCTCCAGGTTGGGCGACCCTTCCTCGGCGGACGTCACGAAGATCGTGTCGCCCCAGATGATCGGAGTGGCCGCGCTCCAGCTCGGCAGTTTCGTGCGCCAGAAAACGTTGTCGGTCTCCGTCCAGGTCACGGCCAGGCCGTGCGCCGTTTTGGTGCTGCCGTTGGAATTCGGGCCGCGCCATTGCGGCCAGTTGGCGCGGAGCGATCCGGCCAGGAAGAGTCCGAATAAGAATACGAACGCCTTTCGCATGTTATTCCACCAGTCCAAAGCTGAGAATGTTCGATCCGGAAGCCACTGCCACGTACTGCCTGTTGTCGAAGACGTATGTCATGGGCGAAGCCTTCCACATCTGATTGGCCTGAAAGCGCCATAGCGGAGCCCCGCTGACCGAATCGGCTGCGGCCAGCGCGCCGCTATCTTCACCGAATATCACGATTCCGCCCGCCGTGGCCAGCGCGCCTCCCCAGGAGTTCGCCGGCCCCACCTGCGGCAGCTCCCAGGCGATCTTGCCCGTGCGCACGTCGATCGCGCGCAGGAACTTCTGCGCCGGCGTTCCAGGCGCCTGTTTGGCCGTGCCGCCCATGTAACCCTTGCCCGCCTGCCACACCAGCGGAACCTTCTTGTAGATGTCGCACTTCTCCAGCGTCTGGACGTAGTAATATCCGGTCGCGGGATTGAAGGCGGTGGAGAACCAGTTGGACGCGCCTTCGAGGGCAGGGCAGGCTTTGTTCCCTTCGAGCGTCGGCGCCTGATTGGGTATCAGAACCGGCCGGCCGTCGGCGCCGATTTTGCTCGCCCAGGTGATCTGCTTCACGAACGGTTTGGCCGATAGCAGCTTGCCGTCGGTGCGGTCCAGCACGTAAAAGAAGCCGTTCCGATTGGCCTGCAGCAGCAGCTTGCGGGGCTGCCCTTCCCAGATGGTGTCCACCAGGGCCGCCGGCTCGGTCGCGTCCCAGTCCCACACGTCGTGCGGCGTGAACTGGAAATACCATTTCAGCTTTCCGGTCTTCGCGTCCAGCGCCAGGATCGAGCAGGAGTAAAGATTGTCGCCCAGCCGGTTGTCGCCGTTGAGGTCGTTACCCGGATTGCCCGTCTGCCAGTAGACCGTATTCAACTCGGGATCGTAGGAGCCGGTGAACCAGGATGCCGTGCCCGGGTGGTCGATCTCGCTGCCCTGCCACGTCTCCGACCCCGGCTCCCCGCGCTTGGGCACGTTCCAGAAGCGCCAGACTTCCTTTCCTGTCGCCTGATCGAAGGCGGCCACGAAGCCTCGCGCGCCTTCGTCTCCCCCCGCCGTCCCGGTCACCACCAGGTTCCCGACCGCCAGCGGAGCGGACGTCGCGTTGTAGTTCACATGCCAGTCCGCCATCTCCGTTTCCCACAGCAGGTCGCCCGTCAGGCGGTGCAGCGCGATGACGTGGGCGTGGTCGGTGACCATGAAAAGCCGGTCGCCGCTGAGCGCCACGCCGCGATTGATTCCCCCCGCCGCATTGCCGTTGAGGTTCTTCGTGCGAGGCCGCTGGTAATGCCAGATTTGCCGGCCGGACCCCGCGTCGAGCGCGTAGCATTCATTGGCGCTGGTGACGTACATGATCCCCTCCAGCACCACAGGCGTCCCCTGCAGGGGCGCGGTGTTCGGCAGGGAAAAGGTCCAACGGGGCGCCAGCCGCCTGATGTTGTCGCGATTGATCTGGTCCAGCTTGCTGTAGCGTTCTCCCCGCGTATCGCCGTTGTAGCTGGGCCAATCGGTCTGGGATGTCACCTCGCGATATTTGGCGCCCGCCTTCCGCAGCAGATGGATCTTCCTGTCGCCGGTCTGTAGCTGCATGTCGTCGGAGCTCTGGTTCAGCGCGAAGCCCTCGAGCGTGCGGCCGTCCGTGGTCTCCACCCTGGCCGGGACGGGCCCCTCCCCGCGTTGGGGCCGCAGGGTGCGCATGAAGGCGATCAGGTCTTTCATCTCGCCGTCGGGCAGCTTGAACGCGGGCATGCCGCGGGTGGGCAACCCTTCACGGATGACGGTGGCAAGCTGTTCGTCGGACCGGGACCCGAGCCGGTTGACGATGGCCGGGCCGTGCTCGCCGCCCGTGCCGTCGCCGCCGTGGCAACTGACGCAGCGGCTGTCGAAGTGTTTGCGGCCCGCCTCTGGCGACTGAGCCAGGGCAAGGCTGGTGAACAAGAGAGCGGCGAGTGATTTCATAAGCGGGCAGACGGGTAATAAGTAGAATACCGCACCCGCGAAAAATGGGGGCTGCCGGACGAGGGTGGTTCCCGGACCCGCCCGGGTCGAGCTGTTGCAGAAGAGGAATTGTTGAAGAAGTTGTTGGCGTCGAGGTGCGGGGGAAAGCCTTGTCCGGCGCGGCCCGGCAGGTGGGGCAGGCGGTTCCGCCTGCCGGGCCGCGCCGGACCGCAATCTTTACCTCAGCCCGGCTCTACGCGACCGCGTGCATGCCGAAATCCTGCAACACGCGCGGCGCGCGGAAAGGCTGGAAACGATAGCCGATCCCGAAAATCGTCTCAATATACTGCTCGCTATATCCACCCAGCTTCTTGCGCAGCCGGCGAATATGAACGTCCAGCGTGCGGGTGCGAATCTGGGCGCTGTAACCCCACACTTTCCAGAGCAGCGCCTCGCGGGGAATAATCTCCCCCGCATTTTGCACCATCAGCGACAGCAGCTCATACTCTTTTCGAGTCAATACCATGCGACGCGTATCGAGCGAAGCGGAGGCCCGTGTAAAATCGACTTCCAGGTGCGGATCCTGATACCGCTCTGGCCGTGGACTGATGCTCGGTGTGGATACCATGCTCTCTCTCTTTCTGGGATTCGATCCCTGCATCTTCGATCCTAAAGGGAAGGCCTGTGCAAGTCGTTACCGAGTTGTAAAAATTTTGTAAAAACGGCTGGAATTTTGGCGCTTAATCGATGACGAATGGACCGCCGCGAGCCACGCGCAGTTCGCGTCCCGACCCGTCGGCGGCGTTGATTTGGAATTCCACCGAGCGCGGCGGATCGTTCAGTTCCATGTGAAAGACCGCTTCCATCCCCGGGGCCAGCAGCTCTTCGTCGATCGGCGCTTTTTGCGTCGTGACCACCTGACGGCCGGGCGCCATGAAATCGAACAGCAGCATCAGGGCCTTGATCGGCTTCTCTCCGGAATTGCGCAGCTTCCCGTCGAGCGAGATTTTGCTCTCCCCGCGCCGCGCCGTCGCTTCCAGAATTTCCACGTCCGGCGGTTTCTTCTTTTTATCCGCGGCGGTGGAGCCGAAAGCCAGAATGAGAACCAGGATGATCTGAAGCGTTTTCACGTTAAACTTGGTTAGCAGTATATCAACTTTCCCTATGATGAGCAGACGAAACTTGATGAAAGTCGCGGCGGCGGCTCAGGCGGGCTCCTCCCTGGCGGCCTCTCCGAAGAACATGGTGATCTCGAGCGATAACGGCGCCCGCGCCTGCGCCCGCGCCATGGAAATGCTCAAGGCGGGCAAGGATACGCTCGACGCCGTGATCGCCGGAGTCAACATCAACGAGGAGGATCCGGAAGACAGCTCGGTCGGCTATGGCGGGCTGCCGAACGAAGACGGCGTGGTGGAACTCGATTCCTGCGTCATGCACGGGCCGACGCGCCGCGCCGGTTCGGTGGCCTCGATCCGCGGCATCAAGACGCCGTCGAAGATCGCCCGACTGGTGATGGCGGAGACCGATCACATCATGCTGGCCGGAGAAGGGGCTTTGCGCTTCGCCAGGGCGTTCGGTTTCAAGGAAGAGAACCTGCTCACCGAAAAATCGCGCATCGCCTGGCTGGTGTGGAAGCGCTCCTTGCGTGACCCTAAGGGCCAGAGCAACTGGACCGACGGCCTGGACGCGCCCGGGAAGCCGGCGGCCAGCCTGCGCCTGCAGGAACTGTTCCCGCAAGCCGACGAAGCCACGCTGGCCTGGGCCTGGGAAATGGCGGTGCGGCCGCCGACCGGCACCATCAACTGCCTGGCCCTGAACTCAAGGGGGGAGATGTCGGGCGTCACCACCACCAGCGGGCTGGCGTGGAAGATTCCCGGGCGGGTGGGAGATTCGCCCATCATCGGCGCGGGACTCTACGTCGATCAGGACGTCGGCGCGGCGGGCTCCACCGGGCGCGGGGAAGAGAACATCCGCGTGGCCGGCGGCCATACCATCGTCGAGAATATGCGTCACGGCATGGCGCCGAAGGAAGCCTGCCTCGACGCCCTGGAGCGTGTGGCGCGGAATTTCAACCGCGACATGAAAAAGCTGGAGCAGTTCGATTTGAATTTCTACGCGCTGCGCAAGGATGGGGCATACGCCGCCGCGGCTTTGTGGAGCGGGCGCATCCGCGCCGGGAAACTGGCTCCCAGCCGGTTTACGGTGAACGACGGCGGGTCGAGCCGGCATGAGAACTGCGCGTACCTGCTGGAACGGAAGGGCTAATGCCACAACGAGGTGGGGCAGGCGGTTTCGCCTGCCGGGCCGCGCCGGGCAGGTGTTTCCGAGGATGCGCGCGGGCTGGAGTCACGGCGGCGACCGTTGGCGTGCTGCCTTTCGATGGCGCCCTCGCCGCCCATGCGCCGGCTGCCAGCGCATAGAGCGGACAGGCTGGCAAATTCAGAGATCAGGACTCGCGGCCCCGACCGGCGAACCGCCGGTCCCACCTGTCTGCTGCAAAGGGGAGGCCGAGTGATTCCATGACACAGGCACGCGCAAACCGTCGGCGAAACCATGGTCCGCGGGATTAGAAAGTCAGCCGCTCGAAGCCGGGTTCGCCTTCGACGATGCGGATCGTCGCGTTGACCGGCGGGCCCTCCACGCGCTGCAGGCTGCCGCCCGGCCAGCGAATCTCCAGCGCGCCGATCTCCGTCCTCTCGCCCAGGCCGAAGTGCTGCTCGGTCGGCATGCAGCCGAAATTGGCCCCGCCGCCGACCTCGCGCATCTGGCGGGCGTCCCCGGTCTCGAGCGTGATCCGGGCCCCGATCGCGTCGCGGTTGCACCGTACGCCCTTCAGCCGGACGTTGAGATAATTGCCCGTCCGCTCCCGCGGGCAGAAAACGGCGCTGGTCATCAGATCGCCCGGATACAGGCCGCCGGACGCCACCAGGATGGAGAGCCGTCCATCGCCGAACAGGTCGGCGCAGTTGGCGCCGTGGCTCTTGCCGGTAAATGGCAAGCCCGCCGAGAACGTCACGTTGCGGTACTTCGCGCCATCGCTCTGCAGCACCACCATCGGTTCGATGCGGTCCATCGGCGGCGCGCCGTTCCCCAGGATGAAATCGATGTTGCCGTCGTTGTCCAGATCCCCGAACGCGCCGCTCATGGTCCCCCAGCACCCGTCCAGGCCCAGTTCGCGGTCCTTGATCGTAAACGTGCCGTCGCGATTGTTGTGGTAAATCCGCAGCGGCTTGCCGTCGGCCGGGCCGCAGCCGGTCTTCATCGTCTGGATAATGTCTTCGTAGTCCGACCACACGAACTGAGCCACGTCGAGCCATCCGTCGTTGTCGTAGTCGCACCAGGCGCAGAGAGTTCCGATGGCCGGGTCCGTCAGGCCGGCTTCGGCGCTGACGTCGGTGAACGTGCCGTCGCAGTTGTTGCGCAGGAGTTGCGCATGGCCCATCCCGCTGACGAACAGGTCCGGATATCCGTCGTTGTTGTAGTCGCCCCATGCCGAGCCGATGGCCGGCAGCATGCCGCCCACCCCCGCCTGATCGGTGACGTCGGTGAAGGTGCCGTCGCCGTTGTTGTGGAACAGGCGGTTGGGGACATGGCGGTCGAAGATGCCGCCTGCGTTGTTGGGAATGAACAGGTCCAGGTTCCCGTCGCAGTCGTAGTCCACCCAGGAGGCGGAAAAACAGGGCCCCCAGGTCGAAACACCCGCCTTCGCCGTCACGTCGGTGAAGGTTCCGTCGCCGTTGTTGTGAAATAGCGTGCCGTCGCCGGCGTACCAGCCGAGGCGGGTCACGTACAGGTCGACGAAGCCGTCGTTGTCGTAGTCGCCGGCGATGATGGAGAAGCCGTTGACGGCCTGGTCAAGGCCGGATTCGATGGAGACGTCGGTAAAGGTTCCGTCGCCGTTGTTGCGGTACAGATTGGTTCCCCCGTGGGCGGAGGTGATGGCGATGTCGGGCAAGCCGTCGTTGTTGTAATCGAAGACGGCCGTGCCCCGCCCGCCGCTGGTTTTGTTCAGGCCGATCCGCGCGGCAATGTTTTCGTAGCGTAGAACGGTCGGCGCCTGGCCCGCCAGCAGTTCCATCCGGCACGCCGACGGCACGCTCTCCGGATAGCCGCCCAGCTTTTGCGTTGCCAGCCAGATCCAGTACCGCGCGCGCTCGTTCCGCGGGTTGTCCGCCATCGCCGCCACGCCGTCCTTGATCGCGCTGGCGAACTTTCCCGAACGGTACCAGGCCACGCACGCATCGTACATCGCCTCCCCGCGGACCGCCGGATTCCTCGCCGCCAGGTGCAGCTCCTCGACGGCTTCGGCGTAGCGCCCGCACTTGAGATAGACCCGGCCCAGTTCCCGGCGCGTGGCCGCGTCCTCCGGCGCCGTCTTGAGCCGCTCCAGGTGCCGGTCGATCAGGTCCTTGTACTGGAGCCTGACGAAGGGCGCGATGTCGGACGTCGATTCCATGAAGTCCAGCGTCGATTTCGGAAAGCGCCTGGGACCCACGATGGAGAAGAAGACCAGCCCGCGCAGCATGGCTTCCGCCATCATGCCGCCGGCGGAAAGAGGCAGCGCCAGGGAAAGAGCGAGCGCCCGCGGGTCGGCGGTATCGATGTAGCCGAAGCTGCGCTTCGCCGACGCGAGCGCCTCCTGCGCCGTTTTCATGAGATGCCCGGCATCCGGCCGCGCGGTCCGGCCGATCCTCACCAGATGGTTGCCGAATTCGGCCAGGGCGGCGTCCAGGTTCTGGGGTCCGTTCACCGGGGGCTCGGACCGCGCCGCGTAGGAACCCTGTCCGGAGAGCCCCTCGAGCGTGGTCTGGACGGCCTTCACGCCCTCGCCCAGGGCGGTCAGCCCCGTCTCCAGAACCTCCGTGGGCAGCTTGAGAAGCTTCTGCAGGTCCGGTAGAAAGAAGTTCATAGAATCTTTTGGAGTTGATAGTAGACCGACTGGATGGCGCAGCCGAAACTGGCGGTCTCCGGCTGTGCGACGGGCCGGCCCGCCACCAGGTCCCCGACCGCCGGCTCCAGGTACGCAATATAATCGGGATCCCCGGGAAATTGAAAGTTGTCGATCGCGCCGCGGTACCGCAGCCGCCTGTCCGGGCCGACCAGGAAGGCGCGGGGCGTCTGCTCGGTGTACCACTGCTTCGCCAGACGCCCGCCCGGGTCGATCAGGATGGGGAAGGCGAGCTTACGCTCGTGAACGGCGCGCCGCAGGTCGTCCGGCGTCTCCTGCTGGCGGGACGCGACGGCCAGCAGCGACACGTCCGGATGGCGCGCCCGCATCCCGTTCAAATACTCGTCGTAGCGCAGGCAGTGGGAGCAAACGCAGGACCAGAAGACGACGACCGCCGCCTTGTGGCCCGCCAGTGCGCCCTCCAGACTGCGCGGGCGCCCGCCCAGGTCCGCCAGGCTGAAATCCGGGACTTCGCGGCCGATTGCCTGAATTCTCGAGTCTGCGCTCTCTGCGGCCATACGGACTCCTTGACAATCGGCGGCGGCCCGCGGCGGGAAATCCCGCCGTCTCAGGCTTTCCGGTCGCCCGCTCCGCCTTCCGACGCTTCCAGCCGGTCCACCAGCGCGTCCAGATCCTGGAAGCGGAACAGCTGGTCCAGCATCTTGTGTCGTTTGAGGATGGGTAGATAGCGATGGACGGACCTCTGGACTGGCTCGTGAACCAGCTTGTCCCACAACGCCTGCACCCTGGCGTCCTGGCTCTTCGGCCTGTAATCCAGATACGCTTTCACCACCGGATGGTTCGGCGTCATGTCGAGGGCCATGGTGGTGGACGCGGCCACTCCGTTGCGGATCGTTCCCGCGGCTTCTTCCGACTCGCCGCGCCGCTTGATCAGATCCTCGAAAATCTCCGGCTGGCGCATGTTCACCACGTTGGTGGCCCAGGTAATGCCGGCCTTCAGACTGCGCAGAGCCTGCTCGTTGGGCGCTTCCATTTCGGCCGCGATCCAGGGCGAGAACACCGATTGCAGCATGTGCAGAGGCGAGAAATAGAACGCGCGCCCCGCGCCGCGCCAGAAGAACTCCCATGCGTTGGGATCCACGTCCTCCAGCACGCGGTGCACCAGGTTCACCATCGGATAGTTGAAGCACCGCGTCACCAGCCCCAGCGATTCCAGAGCGCATCCCGCGTAACCCGGCTTTGAATTGTTGTTGCACAGCCGGACGAACGATTTCAGCACCCGCTCCACTTCCTGTTCGGTGCTGCTCACCGTCAGCTGCTTCATCAACGACTCGGCAAAGCAGAGCCCCAGGCCGGCGTGCATCATGGTCAGGGATTTGTCGGGCAGCCCGGCCGCCTGGCCGTCCACCAGAATCCCGTGCGCATCTTCGCTGGCGTTGTGTTTGAGGATCCAGGTCCGCTGGGAGTAGACGTGGCCCAGTCCCTCCACCGTCCAGATATTCTCGAAATCTCCGAAGCTGTAGGCCTTGGCGATGAACTTGTCCAGATCGATTTCGCCGGTTTTGGGAATGCCCATCGCTTCCGGATTGTTGCGCACCAGCATGAAGATGAAACGCGTATTCTCCATCTGCTGCTGGAACAGCGCGCGCTGCGTGCCGATGGTGGCCGCGGCCAGGGTGGCCTGACTCACGACCTGCCCCGGGAGGCTGGTCCAGTAAGGCTTGTAACCCTTCGCCGGCGAAACCACATTGAACACGGCGTCAACCACTTTCGACAGGTACTCGTCGCCGGCCAGGAAGGCTGCCGACGCCGGATCGCCGAATTCCTCCGAGGTCTTCTTCGCGTTGTGGTACAGCCTGCCGGTCAGCGACGCCTGCGGCTTTGCTTCCAGACCGGGCGCGGGCGGATTTTTCGGATTGACCAGCTCCGGCGCGGCTCCCAGTGTTTTCGCGCCTTGCTGACACGCGTACAACGTCTTGGCCAGACAAAAACTCGCAAAAGATGCCACGAACTCTCGCATTTGAGTCTCCATGAATCTCCTTCTTATAAAACTCTCGCCTGATCGCACGAGTTTAGCGCGTTTGCGTGCCGCGCTCAACAACTACTTCCATGCCGCATCGGGACGCCGCGGCCCGCGCCGGCGCGTCAGCTTCAGGATAGGCTCGGACGCACGCGCCCTGTCCATAGTCATTTCTTACTAGTCCGGCCTCGCGCCGCGAAATCGGGCCGCCGCCCGGGCCGCGATTTCCCGCAACTGATATGATCAGATATTCCGATGGAGACCAGCCGGCAGACACAGAATATCGGCGAGCAAATGCCAGGTTTTCACCTCCCGATGCTGACTGGCGGAGGGGAGCGCAGCCTCGACGATTTTCTGCGCAACCGGCGGGGAGCGCTGCTGGTTTTCTGGTCCGGCTCCTGCGCGCACTGCGTGCGCTACGACGCTTTTTTCAATTCCTTCGCCGACCGCTATCCGCAGCTCGGCTTTGCGGCCATCGCTTCGCGCATCAACGAGACCCCCGCGCAGATGATGTCCGCGGTCCGCGAACGCGGGCTCTCCTTTCCCATTCTCACGGATGCGGGCGCCCGAATTGCCCGCCTCTGGTTTTCACAGCAGACACCGCGTTGCTACCTGCTGGATTCCGGCGGGCGGCTTCTCTACCGGGGCGCCGTCGACAATTTCAAGCTCCCCGCCGATCCCGAGCGCCAGGAGTACCTCGAACCCGCGATCGCGCAGTTCCTGAACGGCGAATCCATCACCCGCGCGGATACGCCCAGCTTCGGGTGCGCCATCGAAACCGTTTACTACCAGCTGCCCAAACAACTCTGACCGGGCCCGGAACATACCGATGAGTTTGCTTTCGAATGTCGCCACATTATCTTTTAGAATCGCCGAAACGGGCCTGGCAATCAGTGAATCCGCCTTCCGCTCGGCCCAGGACGCCCTGGACAAGCTCACCGGGGCCGGCGCTCAGCCCGCCACCGGAGCGCCCGTAGCGGGCTCCGCCAATCTCGACCAGGCTCTTTCGGACCTGGCCAATCGCACGGCCCGCATTTTCTACTTCACTCCGCCCAGCGCCGAAGCTCTTCCCGCCGCCGTCCAAAGCTGGCTGAAAGCGGCGCAATCGTCGTTCCAGCTTCTGGACTCGAGCGGCTCGAACCGCCTCGCGCTGGCCCTGCGCTTTCCGCTCGCGCTGGGGACGCTGTTCACCGACGCCGGCATCCGCGGCCTGAAAACGCTGGAGGTCACCGGAGGCTCCCGTTACGTCGATTTCGTCAAGTTCTGCCTCCAGATCTTTTCCGAATTCCCGGTCTACATCACGCTCGAATACAGCGAGCTGATCGAGCGCCAGGAGCAATGGGTCGGGGCTCATCCGGGCGACGCCGCCACGCGCATGGAACTCGGCCGTGGCCTGGTCAAAGTCGGGCGCTACCGGGAAGCGGTCGAGCAGTTGACCCAGGCCGCGGAGAACACGCAGGACGTCTCGGTGCGCTCCACCGCGCTGCACGAAGCCGGGGTCGCCTCGTTCTTCTCCGGAGATTTCGAGCCGGCCCTGCGGTATACCAGCCTGGCCCTGGACGCCGATCCGGATAACGCTCCCGCGCGATTTTGGGCCTGGCTGGCGGCCCAGCGCCTGGGCGGCTACCCGGAATGGGTGGACTGCGCGAACCGCATGGAGATGCAGGCCGGCCACGCCGCGGCCAGCGTGGAATACGAAGAGGTTTCCGCCCGCATCGGCCTCGACAAGACCAGCGGCGGCCGCGGTATCGCCGTCTTCGATTACGACAACGACGGCCGCCTCGATGTCGCCGTCGCCTGCGCGCACGGCGGCCTCAGCCTGTATCGCAATCACGGCGCCGGCGGGTTTACCGACGTCAGCGTCGAAAGCGGCCTCTATCACGGCACCAACGGCTTCGGAATCGCCGCCGGCGATTATCTCAACACCGGCTATCCGGGCCTTGCCGTCTGCCGCGCCGGCTTTTTCGGCGGCATGGTGGAGCTGTGGCGCAATAACGGCGACGGCACGTTCACCGACGTCAGCGTGGAGAGCGGCGTTTCCTGCTGGGGGCCCTCGTTCACCTGCTCCTGGTGCGATTACGACCTGGACGGCCGCCTCGACCTGTTCGTCTGCACCAATATGGGCGGCCTCTTCGACCGCCGGACGCCGCACAAGCTGTTTCACAATAACGGCGACGGCGCCTTCACCGAGGTCGCGGCCCAGGCCGGAATCGTCTCCCGCTGGCCCGCCATCGGACACACCTGGGGCGACTATAACAACGACGGCTATCCCGACCTGTTCCTCTCCAATGCCGTCGGCGAGCCGCAGTTGTTTCGCAACAACGGGAACGGCACGTTCACCGACGTCACCGCGGAGGCGGGCCTGGGGCTGCCCGTCATGGCGTTCAACGCCCAGTTCTGCGATATCGACGACGACGGGTGGCTCGACATCATCCAGTACACCTGGGGTCCCCACGGCGACACGGTCCATTCCATGCAAACCGGCGAGGCTCCGCCGCACGGGCACCCCACGCGCGTGTACCGCAACAACCGGAACGGCACGTTCACGCTCATCGGCCGGGAGCTTGGCCTGACCGAATGCTGGGGCAGCATGAGCGGGAATGCCGCCGACCTCAATAACGACGGCTATCTCGACATCGCCCTCGGCAACGGCGGACCCCTCATGGACCGCATCGAGCCTCTGGTCATTTATGAAAGCGACGGAAAGAAATTCCGCAACGTGACCTTCTCGGCCGGCCTGCCCGCCACCGGAAAAGGCCACGGCATCAACTGCGCGGACCTGTTCGGCGACGGACGCCTCTTCATCCTTTCGGCGACGGGCGGCGCGTTTCCCGGCGACCTGCTCACCATGTCGGTCTTTGCTCCGAAACAGCGGCCGGGCAATTATCTCAGCGTGCTGCTGACCGGAACCAGGAGCAATCGCGCCGCGATCGGCGCCCGGTTGAAACTGGTGGCCGGGGCCCGGGAGCAGCATCGCGTGGTCAACAACGGCAGCAATTTCGGCTGCCTTCCGCCGCAGCAGCATTTCGGCCTCGGTACCCTCGCCGCGGTGGACCTGCTCGAGGTCTGGTGGCCGAGCGGATTGCGCGAGCGTTTCGAGCATCTCCCCGTCAACACCCGCGTCCGCATCACCGAGGGCGCAGGCCGCTGGACCGCCGACCCGCCGTCCTCCAGCTAGCCCGGCTTGGGATTCCCGGCTTTCTCCTCATGCCTGTCCGCGCTCCGGCCTCTTTCCCCCGCAGGCGCTATCATAGGGTGTTAAAAAACAGTCTGTATCAATGAGCCCGCGCCATCCTCTGCTGGATTTTCTGCATCGTTTCTTTCAGGTCCTGTCCGTGATCCTGCGCCAGTTGACCCGGGTCGCGGTGCGGCGCCTCCGCGGACAGCCCGTGAAAGGCCACCTTCTTCTGCGCGAAGGCTTTGAAAACGTCGGAGGGTCCTTTCTCAAGCTGGGGCAGATCATGTCCCTGCAAGTCGACATCCTGCCCCGGGAATACTGCGATGCCTTGCTCTCCCTGCTCGACCGCGTCCCCACCAGCAGCCCGGAAGAAGTGGCCGGCGTCTTCCTGGCCGAGTACGGACGCCCGCCCGAGGAGTTGTACGCCGAGTTCGACTACGTCGCCATCGGCTCGGCTTCCATCGGCCAGGTCCACCGGGCGAAGCTCGAGGACGGCACGCCGGTCGCCGTCAAAGTGCGGCGGCCCGGCGTCCTGCAGATGTTTCACCGCGACACCCTGCTGCTGCAGAGCCTGGTCTGGCTGATCTTTCTGTTCCGCGTGCGCAGCCTCTACTTCACCCGGGACCTGGTGCGCGAACAGGTCACCTGGACCCGGGACGAGCTCGACTACCGCCGTGAGGCGAGCCACTGCGACCTGGTCGGCCGCAACGCCGTGGACTCCGCCACCGAGCGCATCCCCAAAATCTACTGGAGCCTGACCTGCTCGCGCATCCTGACCATGGAATTCCTCCAGGGCTTCAGCGTTTCCGCTTACCTCCGGCTGGTCGAGAACAACGACCAGGAAGCGCTGGCCGATCTGAAGAGCATCGGTTTCGACCCCGGCGTGTTCTGCCGCAACGTCATCACGAACTTTCTCCGCGACGCCTTCCGGTTCGGCGTCTTCCATGCCGACCTGCATCCGGCGAATCTCCTCATCCTTCCCGGCAACGTGGTCGGCTATGTCGATTTCGGCATTGTGGCCAAACTCACCCAGGAGGCGCGGCACAAGCAGATCGAACTGACCCTGGCCTACTCGGCCGGCGATCCCGACGCCATCTTCCGCCAGTTCCTCAATATCTGTACCCTGACCCCGGACACGGATCTGGATGGAATGCGGCGCAAAATCGCCCAGATGGCGAGGACCTGGTACATGGAGCCCGCCGTGCACGGGAAAGCCCGCTTCCGGGTCTCGGTTACCATCACCATGATGGACCTGCTCACCGCCGCCCGGAACTACGGCGCCCTGGTGGACGGGGAAATGGTGAAATATATCCGGTCCACCGTGCTGGTCGACGGCGTGGTGTCCCGCCTCGCGCCCGGCCTCGATCTGGCGCAGGCGCTGCGGAATGTGGTGGAAGAGTACCTCTTCGAGCAGTCCCGCAAGAAGGTGCTCGCCTCCGGCGGCCTGATCACCATGCTGACCGACATGGTGGTCTGGATGAAGACGGGACCCACGTCGATGGTGCGCGCAGTCGAACTCTTCGAGCGCCGCCAGATCAACTTCAGAACCTTCGCCCGGCCCGAACCGGATCCGGACCGGCCCCTGCGGAGCCGGATTTTCGCGGGCGCGGCCGTTTGGGCTCTGACCGTGGTGTATCTCTCCCTCGGCGGGGCTTCGGGCACGATGCGGGATTCCCCTTTCTGGGCCGTCATGGTGAGAATTTTTGTGACATCATGGACTGTCTGGCTGTTGTTACTCCTGCGCCGGCTGACGCTGGCAAAGTAGCGGACCGAAGGCCGGAGAGGAGGCATTTACCTCCGTTCAGGAGATTGCGGAACCCTTGCAGCACAGCTCAGCCCCGTCCGCCGAATTGGCGGCTGAGGTTTTTGACCGACATCGCTTAGGGCCGCCCGGACTCTGGGGCTCGAGCGGTATTCCGACCGACGAGAACCGGCCCGACGGCAGCGCCGCCGCGCTATCGGACGCCCTGGCGCAGCTCGGCGGAATCTACACCGCCTTCGCGCGCTTTCTCTCCTGGCGCGCGGACCTGCTCACCGCTTCCTACATCGCCCAGCTTCGCCGCGTCCGCCTGGATATTCCTCCTGTTCCCGTGTCCGCCCTGGTGGCCACGCTCCGGGCCGAATTCGGCCCCGCCGCCGACGAACTGGTGAGCGCCCTGAGCCCGCTCCCGGCATGGAATACGCTCTCCCGCACGGCCTATCTTTCCCGGTGGCGCGGCCAGCCCGTCATCCTCGAAGTCGCGCACGAACCGGTCACGGAGAAAAGCCTCCTGGAGTTCGAAAAGGGATTGAGCTCGCTCGGACTTCCGGAGCTGGCGCGCATCGTCGCGCCCTCCATCCTCCTGCAGTTCCGTGACTGCATCCGCAACGGCGAGTCGCTGGTCCGCGAACGCTCCTTCCTCGAAGTGTTGAGCCGCTATCGCGGTGAAACGCTGGTGGACTACCCGATGCTGATTCCGGAGCTCTCCACCGCCGCCGTTCTCTGCTGGCCGGCGGTGGAAGGGCGCAAGGTTTCCGAGCTGCTGGCACAAGGGGATTCCAATGCGCCGGCGCTGATCGCCTCGGCCATTCTCGAACAGTTCTTTTCCCTTTCCATGGTCGACGCCGATCTGGATCTGGACGCAATGGTGGTCGACGCCGAAAACCGCCTGCATTTCCGCCGCCTCGACAACCCCGTGGCCGTGCTGCCCGGTGTCATCAACACCGGCATTCAATACGTTTCCTCGGTTCTGGCCGGAAACGCCCCGCGGTCCGCGCAGACCCTGATCCGGCTGATGATCTCCCAACCGCCGCTCGACCTGGAGAAGCTGCTCATGGAGGAGTTCTCGGGCGTCGAGCCGGAACTCAAGATCAACATGTGGTTCCCCCCCTCGGCGGGAGCTTTCGAGAGCAACTGGCGCGCGCTGGCGAAAATCGCTCCCGCGCGGCCGCTGTTCCTCGATTGCCTGCATCGCAACCTGCTGGCGGCCGGATACTGGAACGCCGACGCCGTGCGCGCCGGCGCGCCCGCCCTGGACGCCATCTCCGAAGCCATGTGGGCCGTGCTGGGCCGCCTGATTCGCACCCAGTCCGGCGTCCTCCTCAGCCGCGAGTCCGCTCAGGAATGGGCCTTCGGCTCGGGCCTGCTCATGTTCAGCGCGGTCCGGGAGATGAACCGGCTGGTGGAGGAAATGCGCGAGAACGACATCACCGTCGGAGTCGATTGCAGCGATTGGCGCCGCCCCGAAAAAGGTGAGAGCCCGCTTCTCTATCAGGTGATCCTGTGGGGCCTTCTGGCGTCGTTCCTGGCCGGCCTGCAATGGGGCGCCGCGGCGCCGGAACCCTGGTCGTCTGTGCTGAAGGTTCTGGCCGTCTGCTCCTTGCCCGTGATGTTTTGGGCCGTTTCGAAGATCGGTTAATTAAGCCACTACTACAGAGCCGCCATGCGTAAGCATGCGGGCGCCGGATTCCGCATGGGGCTCGGCCCCCGCAGCCTCGGTGCTCAACTCCCCGCAATCCGCCGCTGGCCGGGGTCGGTCGTCAGCATGACGGCGTCGAACAGCTGCCGGGTCAGGTCCATCTTCAACGCCAGATGCCCCGGTTCGTTCCACAGATTCTGGAATTCCTGCGGATCCTTCTCCAGGTCGTACAGCTCTCCCCAGGCGTGCCCGTGATAGTAGACCAGCTTGTAGCGTTCGTTGCGCAGCATGTTGGCGTGCGTCGCGTCGGGCAGGTCGAGGACGTCATGATACTCCGCGCGCACGAAGTCGCGGTGCGTACCGCTGGGGCCGCCGCCCGTCAGCATCGGCGCAAGCGACTTTCCGTGCAGGTAGGCGGGACGGGCGATGCCGAGCGTCTCGAGCAGCGTCGGCACAATGTCGGTCAGCTCCACCAGCGCCTTCTGCTTCACGCCCTTGGGGAATCGCGCCGGCCAGGAAAAGATCAGCGGGACGTGCGCCAGCCCCTCGTAGAAGCGGCAGCCTTTTTGCGTCAGCCCGTGGTCGCCCATGGTTTCGCCGTGGTCGCTCGTGAATACGATCAGCGTGTTCTCGCGCTGCCCGGTCTGCTCCAGCGCGTCGAGCACCCGCCCCAGCCGGTCGTCGATCAACTCGATCTGCGCGTAGTAGGCCGCCTTCATGTAGCGGCTGGGATACGTGTTCGGGTCCCGGGCCTTCGATTGGAAGTCGATCTTGGCGAAGCGGGCCTGGTTCTCGGCCTCGGTTTTGCCCCATAGCGGCAGCGGCATGGCGGCGGGGTCCATGCGCTCCAGGAACTCCGGCGGCGGCTGGAAGGGCGGGTGCGGCGCATAGGTGTTGACCGTGATGAACCACGGCTTGCTGATCCCCTGGCGAATCCAGGACGCGGCCGTGTCGGCGCACCAGGTGGTTTCGTGGTAGTCGGCGGCCATGCCGGCGTTGAATTCTTTGGGCCGGTCGGGGAATTGCCGCTTGCCGTACTCCGTCTTGAAGTCTTTGCCTTTATCGCGCAGCCATCGCAGGTACCCGTTCTGGTTCACGGGCCAGTCGGCGCGCGGCGCGTGGCTCCATTCGAAGAGCCGGTAGCCGTCGTCGAGGCGAGGCTCGACGCGCGTGGCGGCGGAGGAGAGATGAAACTTCCCGACCAGCCCGCAGTCGTAGCCCGCCTCTTTGAGAATCCGCGAGATCAGCCGCCCGGTGAACTGCGCGGGGAAGAATTCGTTGCCGTTGCGGTTGACGTGCATCGAACTGGCGTAGCAGCCGGTGAGGAACGAGGCCCGGCTCGGCGTGCAGATCGGCGTCTGGCAGTAGGCGTTGAGAAAGGTGACGCCGGATTCGACCAGCCGGTCCATGTTGGGCGTGCGGATGTGTCCGTTCCCCAGAGCGCGGATGGTGTCGAAGCGCTGCTGGTCCGTGCAGAACAGGAGAATGTTCGGGCGCGGCGGCCCGGACTGCGCGGCGGCCGCCGCGGAAAGTGTGGCATGAAGAAAGTTGCGGCGATTCATGGCAGGGCAGGATTATTCTACCAGGGCGTCCCCGCCATGGGACGGCGGAAGCGGCGCCGAAGCTGGCCCGTTTACTTCCGTTGGTCCTTGCCCGGGGCATCGTACGGCGCGCCCGTGCCCGAAGACCCGAGGAAGAACTTCTGGCCGTCCGGAAGCGTGATGTCGCGGCCGTTGGCGCGGTTGGAACGGTCCTTCGCCTGGTACCCGTCCACCACCACCGCCTGCCCGATCTTCAGGCTGTCCCGTTTCAACCCGCGGCGCAGCAGGCTGTTCGGAGTGCCGCCTTCCACCATCCAGACTTCCTTCTTCCCGTCCTTGGTGATCTCCACGTGGATCCAGGTGTGCGGGTTGATCCATTCGAGACGCACGATGGAGCCCTTGAGGAGCACAGGCAGGTTCGGGTCGAACTCCGCGCCAAAAGCGTGATGGGCGTACAGCCGCGCCACGCCCAGGCCCAGCGCCAGGACGCCGGCGGCCAGCGCGGCGCTCCATCTTGTCTCCCATTTCATGATTCGGTCTCCTCTCTATCTATTTCGCCGGCGCGTTCTTGCCGGCGGCCGCTTCCGCTTCCAGCCGCCGCGCTCCGCGCAGAATGCCGCCGAACGAATAGTTGCCCTCGTGGCAGGCGTACTCGTAAATGCGCGCCTCGGTGGCCGGCCAGGCCATTTCGCCGGTCCACGGCCTGGTCCAGACCGTGGGGTCCTCAACCGTGAACTTGTAGCGCAGGGTCTTGTCGTCGATGCGCGTGAACCGCTCCACCACGTGGAGATTCCGGCTGGCATTGGCCAGGGCCGGATGATCGTTGAAGTTGGTGGTGTCCACCACCAGCGTGTCGCCTTCCCAGTGCCCGACCGAATCGCCCAGCCAGCGGCGAATCTCGGGCGGCTCGTGCTGTCCGTTGATGCGGATGATGCGGGCGTCGTGGACCATTTCGTTGAGGAGCACTACCTGGTCTTTGGTCTGCACGATCTGCTTGAGGTTGTTGTACATCACCGGCAGCGCCGGAGGCCCCGCGCTCGACCCGAAGCCGAGCAGGCACCGCTCCGCCGTGGGACGCAGTTCCGGATCGTCGTAGGGACCGGGATTGATTCCTTCCGCCACCCACCAGGCGTCGCCCCGATTCGGCCGGTTGAGCCGGGCGCGCTGCGCGGCCAGTTTCGCCGCCGCCGGCGTCATGGCCGGCATGTGGCCGTTCGCCGGGTCGATGATGATGGAGGTGCGCCACTGCCCGTCCAGTTTGAACGCGCCGGTGCCGATGTCCACCCACAGGCTGTTATAGCCGCCCACATTGCCGGCCGCGCCTTCGCTGCCGTCGCCTCCCGGAGGCGGAGCTTTGCGGTTGGGGTCGCTGGCCTGGTTCTTCCTTGCCATGGCGGCGGCTGCTGCCTTCGCCATAGCCTTGGCTTCCGCGTCGTTCAGGGACATGCGGTCCCCGAGAGAGGCGGGACGCGCCAGCGGCGTCAGCGTGGCGATGTCGTACATCCCGGACAGGTCCGGGTGGCCGTCGGAGGTCCTCGCGCCTTCGGCGCCGTAGAGCGCCGCCGGGACGAGCGCCGCCGTCATCAGCGACGGGACGATCCAGATTCGGTTGGGCATATCGGACTCCTTGCTTATTCTCTCTTCAGAGTATGGCGGCGGAATTCCCCGAAAACAAGCTCTTCGACGAATTCGGCGCACTTGAAATCCAGTAACCGCGCATCCGCTTCCATGCGCCGGTACAGGGGCAGCGAGATCTTCCAGGGTTTGGTAAACACTTCCGGGTCTTCGATGGCGGCTTCGTACCGGATATGGTTGGGCGTGGTGAGAGTGTAACGCTCCACGACGTGCAACTGGTTGCTGTGGAAAGTTCCGGAGCGGTCGAACCAGGTCTGGTCGTTGAGTCCGGTCACGTCCACCACCAGCGTGTCGCCCTCCCAGCGGCCCACCGACTGGCCCATCCAGGAATCGGTTTCCGCCGGGCCGGGGTTCTTGAAGTAGATGTCGCGAATCGCGCCCGCGAATTCGTAGGTCATGAAGAATTGTTTCTGATTCTGAAAAATCTGGAACGGAAACGGCATGTACGTCGCGCGCGGAACTCCCGGCATATAGCAGCGGATCTCCGGGTCGCGGTCGAGCCAGTTGGCCCGGTTCTCTTCGCGCTTCTTCAGCGCCTCGGGCTTGTACGGAATCCTGCCGCCCTCCACGATGCCCATCCCGCCGGGAACCGAGCCCACCGCGCCCAACCGCAGCAGCGGCACGGCCGGCAGGGGTCCGTGCGGCCCCTCCCGCAGCATCATCGACGAGCGGGCCATGTGACGCTCGATATCGTAGTTGGCGGAACTCATCGCCTGCCAGACGCCGTTCAAGTCGGGTTTTCCGTCGGAGAGGCGGGGCAGCGCGGAGGTTCCCGTCTGGGCCTGCATCGCCGCCGCGGCAGCCAGCAGCGTGAACAGCTTCAACGGCAGTCTGGTCAACACAATGGACATCCTATCACTCCCTGCTCAGTAAAACGCGATCCAGCGGCCGGAGAATCCCACGCCGAACCATAACGCCAGCGAGACCACCGCGGTGAGCCGCAGCCACCCCGGCGCGATGCGGCCCGGCTCCGCCACGGCCACGCGGCGCCGGACCGTAAACGTAAAGAGCGTGGCCGTTACCAGCAGGATCATCTTATACAGGAACGGCGGGCTGAAGTAACACTTGATCGCTTCGGAGAGGAACATGGAAATGCCCGTCACGATGCTGGTCGCCAGCGCGCCCACCAGCCAGGGCTCCAACTGCCGAGCCAACCGGGCGCTGGGCTGGGATTTCAGCCCCAACCCCATCAGGCGCAAGTCGACCGCCAGCAGCACTCCTCCCAACAGCGAGAGCGACAGCAGGTGTACGCACTCGATCACCGGGAACAGCCATAAGGACTGACGGACCACCGTCCCGATGGTGGTCCCCTCGAACCATTGAAAAAGCGGTTGCCAGCTTGTCGCCAGGAGCATGCGCCTCAGTTGTTGAACCAGTTGTAGGCCTGCATGCGGCCGCAGATCACTACGCCGCTCCACAGAATCAGGGAGAGCACTCCGGCCAGTTTGGCCTTTGCCGGCGGAACCGCAGCCTTGTCCCAGGACGGCAGGCGGCGGTAGAGCGTGAGATGAAAGACCAGGGCGTTCAGCCCGGAAAGCGCGATCAGCGCGATCTTCACTTGAAAGAAAATATTGCCGGCGGCCTTGACCGGCCCGGAGTAGAACAGCAGCAGCCCGCTGATCGCCATGACGACGAAGCCTGCCAGCGCCAGCGGCAGCAGCCTTTCGGCCACCTCCGAAACCGGCGTGTCCCGCAGCCCCACGCCGACCAGCCGCAGGTCGAACAGGGCGATCAGGCCCAGAAACAGGCACAACGCCAGGACGTGCGTCGTTTCGACCAACGGATAATACAGCGTGGACTCTCGGATGTACACGCTGCCGGGCGTGCTTTCGAGCCACTGAAAAAACTGGAGGACTCCCATTGGGGTGACTCAATGGAGTATACAATAAGGGGCGAAACTATGTGGACTAGGCGAATGGCTGGTTGCGCCCTGGCGGCCTTATTGAGCGGTTGCGGGAAAGGGGTAGCCCCGGAACCTGTCAAGGCGGGCCCGCCCATCAAGGCTGTGGCCACGCTCGAGGAGGTCATGCACGGCATGGTGATCCCGAATGCGCAGGTGGTGTGGGCTTCCTCCGGCACGATCGTCACGGCCAAGGGAGTCGAGGAGCGCAAGCCGAAGTCCGAAAACGACTGGCTGAACGTGGAAGCCAGCGCCACCACCCTCACCGAAGCCGGGAATCTCCTGATGATGGAAGGACGCGCCAAGGACAACGGCCACTGGATGGACCGGGCGCGCGCCCTGCGCGAGGCCGGCGACAGCGTCCACAAAGCCGCGAAGGCGAAAGACGTCGACGCGCTGTTTACGCGCGGCGGCGATCTTTTCGACGCCTGCCAGGGCTGCCACTTCGAGTACAGGTATACGACGAAGGATCCCAAAGTGTTTCGTTCCCACTAGGCTTTCCCCGGAACTGGCGAAGCGCTTTGTTTTGGCCTACACTGAAGCTCGGTACTCACATGTTCCAGACCCCGCGCCGCGAGCGCGTCTATGACGTGGTAGTGATCGGTTCCGGCGCGGGCGGCGGAACCGTGGTCCAGGTTCTCACCCAACTCGGCGTGCAGGTGGCCCTGCTCGAAGCCGGGCCCATGCTCACCCCGGAGAAGGATTTCCGCGAGCACCAGATGCCCGTCGATTTCCCGCACCGCGGCGCCGGCGAGGGCGCGCCCTTCTACTTCGGCAAACAGCAGCGGGACTTCTTCGAAGTGAAGAACAGCTTCTGGGAGAACCCGAACGAGCCCTATACGGTCGCGCCCGGCAGCCAGTTCAAGTGGTTCCGCTCCCGCATCATCGGCGGCCGGACCAATCATTACGGGCGCATCTCCCTGCGCTTCGCCGAGTACGATTTCCATCCCTACACGCGCGACGGCCTGGGCGTCGATTGGCCCATCACCTATGCCGACGTGGCTCCGTATTACGACAAGGCCGAGACCTTCATCGGCGTGCACGGATCGAAGGAAGGCATTCCCAGCGCGCCCGACGGCATCTTCCAGAAGCCGCCCGCGCTGCGCGTGCCCGAGATCCTGATTCAGAAGTCCTGCCGGAAACTCGACATCCCCTGCATTCCGGCGCGGCGCGCCATGATCACCCAGCCCACCAACGGCCGCGCCGCCTGCCATTACTGCGGCCAGTGCGGGCGCGGCTGCCTTACCGCCTCGGCCTACTCGTCCTCGCAGGTCCAGATCTTCCCCGCCATGAAGACCGGGAAGCTGACCCTCTTCACCGACGCCATGGCGCGGGAGCTGATCGCCGGCGATGACGGCAGGATCCAGGCCGTCTCGTATATCGACAAGAACACGCGCACCGAAAAACGGATCCGCTGCCGGACGGTGGTGTTGGCTGCCGGCGCCTGCGAGACGGCGCGGCTGCTGCTCAATTCGAAGTCGGCGCGCTTCCCGAACGGGCTCGCCAATTCTTCGGGGCAGGTGGGGCGCAACCTCACCGATTCGGTCGGGTTCAGCGTCTCCGGCCAGGTTCCGGCGCTCGAAGGCCTGCCGCGCCACAACGCCGACGGCGTGCGCGGCTCGCACGTCTACGTGCCCTGGTGGCTGTACGACCAGAAGAACGATTTTCCACGCGGCTACCACATCGAGCTGGGCGGCAACTTCCGCTACCCGTCGGTCGGGGCTTTCCACGGGGTCTGCAACGAGCACGAAGGGTTCGGCAAGAAGTTGAAGCAGCAGATCTGGCAGGAGTACGGCTCCACGGTCGGCGTCACCGGACGCGGCGAGATGATCCCGAATGCGAAGAGCTATTGCGAGCTCGATCCGTCCGTGGTGGACCGCTGGGGCATTCCCGTGCTTCGTTTCCACTTCGCCTGGGGCGAAGAGGAGCGCAAGATGGCGAAGCACATGGAGAAGACCTTCCGCGCCATCATCGAAACCATGGGCGGCAAGGTGCGCGGCGTCGGACGCACGATGTCTGAAGCCGGCGGCATCTCCGTGGGCGGCTCGATCATTCACGAAGTGGGCACGGCGCGCATGGGCAAGGACCCGGGCCATTCGGTGTTCGACGGATTCAGCCGCGCCCACGATCACAAGAACCTGTTCGTGGCGGACGGCGCGCCCTTTGCCGGCAATCCCGACAAGAACCCGACGCTCACCATCATTGCGCTGGCCTGGCGCATGTCCGAATACCTGGCGGAGGAGATGAGGAAAGGCAATGTCTGAGATCACACGCCGCGACTGGCTGGCCGTGGCGGCGGCCTCGTACCTGGCCGGGACGCTGGACCTGGAAGCGGCGCAGCACGTCCACAACGCCGTGGCCACTAAATCCGGCGGACCGTATACGCCGAAGTTTTTCAAGCCCGCGGAATGGCAGACGATGCGCATCCTGGCCGACCTGATTGTGCCGGCCGACGAGGAGTCGAAAGGCGCGCTGGATGCCCATGCGCCGGAGTTCATCGACGTGCTGTGCAGCCAGAACGAAGAGCTGGCCTTGATCTATTCGGGAGGGCTGGCGTGGCTCGAAGCGGCCATGCGGCGCCGCTACTCGAAGGGATTCGCGGACGCCAGCGGAGAGCAGCGGCTGGAACTGCTGAACCTCATCGCCTACCGCAAGAACAACTCGCCGGAGCTCGGTCCCGGAATCAAGTTCTTCAGTTGGGCGCGCAAGATGGTGGTGGACGGCTACTACACCCATCCGGTGGGTATCGCGCAGGTCGGCTACATGGGCAACTCGGCCATGACCACCTTCCACGTGCCGGCCGAAGCCATCGAGTACGCCATTAAGAGAAGTCCGTTCAAATAGGAGACCCCATGCCCAAGGTGCTCATCGTGATCGGCGACGCAGCCGAAGCGCTCGACACGTACTATCCTTATTTCCGCGTGCAGGAAGACGGCTACGAAGCCGTGGTCGCCGCGCCGGAGAAGCGCACGTACTCGCTGGTGATGCACGAAGTCCCGCCCGGCTGGGACGTGACGAAGGAATCGCCCAGCTACCATATGGACTCGCACATCGCCTTTCGCGACGTGGATCCCGCCGAGTACGACGGCATCTTCCTCACCGGCGGGCGCGCGCCCGAATATCTGCGCTACAACGAAGACCTGCTGCGCATCGTGCGCTGCTTCTTCGAGGCGGCGAAGCCGGTGGCGGTGGTCTGCCACGGGGCGGAGATCGTGGCCACGGCGGACGTGATCCGCGGCCGGCGCATGGCCACCGTGCCCAAGTGCAAGTTCGACGTGGAGGTGTGCGGCGCCACGTTCGTCAACGAGCGCTGCGTGCGCGACGGCAACATGGTCAGCGGCCGCACCTGGCACGACAATCCGTTCTTCATGGGCGAATTCATGCGCATGCTGAAGGCTCCCCGGGGATGACGTGCTGAACCGCCGGGACTGGATGCGCCTGGCCAGGGCGGGGGCCGCGTCGCTGTCTCTCGCCTCCGCTCAGAACGCGGCGGGCAAGCTGCCCAACATCGTCCTGATCCTCACCGACGACCAGGGCTGGTGGGACGTCGGCGCGCACGGCAACAAGGACATCGAAACGCCCGTCATGGACCGGCTGGCGGGCGAAGGCGTGAACTTCACCCACTTCTACGTTTCGCCGGTCTGCGCGCCGACACGATCGTCGCTGATGACCGGAAGGCATTACCTGCGCACCGGCATTTACAACACGCGCTTCGGCGGGGATTCCATGAGCCTGGGCGAAGTGACGATGGCGCAGGTTCTCAAGGCGCGCGGATACCGGACCGGGATGTTCGGCAAGTGGCACCTGGGCCGCTATTACAGGTACCTGCCGGCGCAGCGCGGCTTCGACGAGGCGATGACCTTCACGCAGGGGCACACCGAGCGCTACTTCTATCCCGACGCGCTGCAGTACAACGGCGAGCCCGTGCAGGCGCGCGGCTACATCACGACCCTGCTCACGGACGCGGCCATCTCTTTCGTCAAAAAAAATCGCAATCCGTTCTTTCTCTATCTCGCGTTCAACGTGCCGCACGCGCCGCACATTGTCGACGATCCGTACATCGAGAAGTACCTGAAAAAAGGCCTTCCGATGACCGAAGCGCGCATCTACGGCATGATCACGCAGGCCGACATGAACATCGGGCGGCTGCTGGCGGCGCTCGACGAGCAGAAGCTGCGCGACGACACGGTCGTCATCTTCATGAGCGACAACGGCGGCGTCAGCAAGCACTTCAAAGGCGGGCTGCGCGGCAACAAGGCGTCGGCGTTCGAAGGCGGGGTGCGCGTGCCGTTCTTCGTCCGCTGGCCGGGGCATTTTCCGGCCGGCGCCAGGGTGAACGCCATGGCGGCCCACATCGACCTGCTGCCGACGTTCTGCGAGCTGACCGGCGCCAGCCTGCCGGCGGGCCGCGCGATCGACGGCAAGAGCATCCTGCCGCTGATGAAAAACGGCGGCGGCGAGAGCCCGCACGAGTACCTCTATCACATCTGGGACCGGCTGCGGCCCAGCATGAAGAGCAACTGGTCGATCAACGCGCGCCGCTACAAGCTGGCCGGCAAGCTGCTGTTCGACCTGGAGAAAGATCCGGGCGAAACGACCGACATTGCGGCGAAGCATCCGGAGATCGTCGAGGATCTGCGAAGCCGGTTCGAACACTGGCTGGCCGACGTCACCAAGGGGAAGACGTTCGAGCCGGTTCCGATCGAAGCCGGGCGGGCCGAAGAGAACCCGGTGGAGATCCAGGCCAGCTGGGCCCGGATCGACGGCACGCACGTGACCTGGAACTCGCCCGGCGAAGGCCAATCGGGCGGGGCGTCTCCGATCGGCGATCAGAAGAAGGGCGGGTCGGTCAACTACACCTTCGCCGGCTACGACTGGGACACCCTCGACGGCTGGAAGACGCCGGGCGAGTCGGTTTCCTGGAGGCTCGACGTCATCCGCGACGGGAAGTACGAAGTGACGCTCAACTACGGCTGCCTGCGGGAAAATGCCGGCGGCAGATTCCGCATCTCGGCCGGAGACGCGAGCCTGGAGGGCACGGTCCAGCCGACGCCCGGCCGCAACCTCTTCCTCAAACGCAAGGCGGGAACGCTCGATCTGCGCCAGGGCCCGGCCACTCTGAAGTTCGAAGTGGTGTCCGCGCCGCACGGCGAAATGATGGCGCTGAACCGGATCTGGCTGCGGCGCCTGTAGTCACCACAGCGGCGCGACCATCTCCCGATCGATCCGCGCCCAATCCGCCTTCAACTCCGCCAGCTTCTCCGGATTCGACGCAGCGAGATCTTTGGTCTCACTCATGTCGGCGGCCAGGTCGAACAGCTCGACCGTGGGCGATTTGCCGCGCTGCGGCTGCTGCACCAGCTTCCATTTGCCCTTGCGCAGCGCGTGTCCGGCGCCCATGCGCCAGAAGAGCGTTTCGTGCGGCGGCGCCTGCGTTTCCGCGCGCAGCAGCGGGAGCAGGTTGACGCCATCGAGATTGCCCGGAATTTTCACTCCGGCGGCGGCGAGGATCGTGGGCAGCAGGTCGCAGGAGATGACGGGCTGATCCATTGTCCGTCCGCCTTTGAACTGCGGCTTCCACTGCATCATGAACGGAATGCGGATGCCGCCTTCGTACATTTGACCCTTCTGGCCGTGCAGCGGATCGTTGCTCGAGGTGAGCTCCTGCACGGGGCCGCCGTTGTCGCTGTGGAAGATCACCAGGGTGTTCGGGCCGAGCTTATCGAGCACCCTCCCGACGGCATCGTCCATCGCCGACAGCATGGCGGCGAACACGCGGCGGTGCACGTCGGCGATGGAGGTGAACCGCTTCATGTAAAATTCCGGCGCCTGCATCGGGCTGTGGATGGCGTTGAAGGGGAGATAGAGAAAGTAGGGGCGGTCGCGATTGCGGTCGATGAAGCTGACGGCCTCCCGGCCGAGCGCCTCGGTCAGATACTCCTTCTCATCGGCCACGGCGCGGCCGCGGAGCAGCGGGTTCTCCTCATCGTAGGGCGGCTCCTTCTCGCGCAGGTGCGAGGTCACGCCCTTATAGGGAGGCGGCACGTAGAAGTGGCCTTCGTGCAGAAAGCCGAAGAACTCGTCGAAGCCGCGATTGAGCGGGTGATACTTTTCCGAGCCGCCGAGGTGCCACTTGCCGATGCAGGCGGTGCTGTAACCGGCGGTCTTCAAATAGTTGGCGATGGTCTTCTCGGCGAGAGGGAGGCCGACGCCGGGAAGCTTATTCTTGAGTCCGATGGCGTTGAACTCATGCCCGAAGCGGGTCTGGTAGCGGCCGGTCATGAGGCCGGCGCGGGACGGGCAGCACAGCGGGGCGCTGACGTAGCCGTTGGTAAAGCGGACGCCACCCTTGGCGATGGAGTCGATATGCGGCGTCGGAATTTGCGGGTTGCCCTGGCAGCCGAGCTCGCCGTAGCCGAGGTCGTCGGCAACGATGAGCACGATGTTGGGCTTCGATCCGGCAGGGCCCTGCGCCAGGCTTCCGGCCAGCGCGGCGAGAAAGTCACGTCTCAGCATGGATCCCTAGAAGTAGAAGCGCAGCGCCAACTGCATCTGGCGCGGGTCGCGGGCGGAGATGAACTGGCCGAAGCGGGTGTTCACCTGTTTACCGGCGTTGTCGAAACGGGCGGTGGTATCGAGCCCGCTGAACTGGGTGTGGTTGAAGGCGTTGTACATCTCCGCCCGGAACTGGAAGCGGATCTTCTCATGCACGGGGAAATTCTTGAAGACGGCGATGTCGAAATTGTTGGTCCCGGGCCCGCGGATCACCGACCGGGCTTCGTTGCCGAAGGCGCCGGCGGCGGGCGCGGCGAAGACATCGGTGCGGAAGTTCTGGTAGAAGGTACGGTCGCTCTTGGGCAGGACCGGATTGCCGGTCACGTTGACGCGCGCTCCCTGCGACGGCGTTCCCGTGGTGTCCACCGCGGCGACCGTGGTGTAGCCAATGGCGAGAGGGGAGCCGCTGACGAAGCTGGCGATACCCGAAACCTCCCAGCCGTCGAGAGTCCAGTGCGCCGGACCGCGTTTCCAGGGCGTGGCGGGGAGATCGTAAAGCCAGTTGATCTTGACGACATGGGTGCGGTCGAAACTGGAGAGCCCGTAATTCCAGATGCGGGCCGGGACGAGGGTGCTGATGGCTTCGGTGTCGTTGGAATTGAAATCCATCGACTTCGACCAGGTCCAGGCGACGCCGAGCTGCAGCCCGCGGGCGAAGCGGCGGTTGGCCGTCATCTGCAGCGAATGGTAGCTGGAGCTGCTGGCCGGCTCGGTGACGTTGATGCTGTTGTCGCCGATCAGCGGCCGCAGGAACGCGGGCGGCAGCGGACGGCCCGGAAGGGTGGGATCGAAGTTTTTGGAATTGAAATTGGCGCCTGCGGGGATGGGATTGAGGTCGCGGTTCCAGTAGAGATGGCGGCCGAGCGAAGCCACGTAGGCGGCGTCCACGACGACACCCCAGCCGACGTTGTGCTGGACGGTCAGGCTGTAGTTGGTGACCATGGGGACTTTGCCTTCGCGGTCGAGCCCGAGCACGTTCGACGGGAACAGGAGGCCGGAGGACGAGAGCAGCGTCGAGAGCAGGCCGTAGTTGATGAGCGGCGTCTGCACCAGCGGGGGCTGCGCGACGAGAGGCAGCCAGACGCTGGCGGTGAGGCGGTTGTAGAAGACGCCGGCGCCGCCGCGAATGGAGGTCTTGCCCTTTCCGAAGGGGTCGTAGGCGAAGCCGAAGCGGGGGCCGAACTGGATGCCGCGGTCTTCCATCAGAGCGCGCGGATAACCTTTCTGGCCGCTGACGACGAGGCCGTTGGCCGTGTCGCCGGAGTTGGGGGCGATGGCGCCGATGAGGGTGGCCGAATACGGGGTCTTCGTCACGGGGTCGATGCCGATGCGCTGGTTCTGCGCGTTGAGCGCGGGGCTGATGAGCTTCACGGCTTTGGCGGGATCGAACAGGCCGGCCCCGAATCCGGCCAGGCCGTCCTTGGCGTCGAAGATGGGCGGAATCCAGTAGAAGCGCATGCCGTAATCCAGCGTGAAGCGCGAGGTGACGCGCCAGTTATCCTGGGCGAAGACTTCGAGCGTGCGGCTGCGTCCGTAAAGCCGCGGCCGGCCGGAAGGCTCCGAATAGGAATTGAAGACGCCGAGGGCGGCGTTGGCGTAGGCATAGCCGGTATCGAGGGGGTTGTTGGCGTTGCGTCCGAAATCGATGCTGCCGTTGAAGGCGACGCCCTGGTTGACGTCGCGCCGGTCCCATTCGAAAAAGCCGCCGGCCTTCAGGGTGTGGGGGCCGCGAATGAGCGTGATCTTGTCGGTGAAGCTGAGGACGTCGTACCGATTGTCGGCGGGGAAGCGTCCGTTGATGGCGTAACTGGCGGCGCTGGGCACACCGCCGAAGGTGGCGTTGGGAATCAGCTTCAGCGGATTGATGGAGGGATTGAACTGGCCGGCGACAAAGCCGACGGAGTCGCGCTGGTTGCGCTTCAACTGGTCCTCGCCGATGGTGTGCGTCTCCGGGTTCCGCAGCCAGCCCACCTGCAGTTCGTTGACGACGGAGGGAGAGACGATACGCGTATAGCGTCCGGAGACGCCGCGGTTGGGGGCCTGGAACTTGAACTTCATCTGCGGCCAGTTGGCCTGGGCGCCGGTGGATCCGACCGAGCCTTCCGACACCTCGTTGAAGCCGGTGTAGGTGACGTAGACCTGATTCCTGGAATTGATGTTCCAGTCGCCTTTGAGGAGGTCGGAGCGCTTGGGGGCGTTGATGGCGGCGTTGAACACGTAGTTGTAATTGCCGCGCGAGATGTTGCGGTCGAAGAAATTGGGCGCGTCGAAGGCTTTGAGGAGAGCCACGCCGCTGGGGTCGAGGCGGGCGGCGGGGATGCGGTTGCCGGCGAAGGGCTGGCCGTTCAGGGGATCGCGCACGGTGATGAGGGCGTTGTTGACGTCGCGCGACTGGGAGAAATCGCCGCCGCGTTCGAGGTCGGTGGGCATGGTGACGGTGCGGTTGCTGCCGGTCTGGATGGGCCAGAATTCCTGGCTCCAGAAGAAGAACAATTTGTTCCTGTCGCGATTGAAGCGGCCGAAGGAGACGGGGCCGCCGACATTGTAAGACCAGGTGTTGTAGCGGTAGCGGGGCTTCTTCTGCCCGATCTGGTTATCGAAATAATTGGTGGCGTTGAACTGCTCGTGCCGCTTGAAGTACGAGGCGGTCCCGTGAAAATCGCGGGTGCCGGACTTGGTGACGATGTTCACGTTGGAGCCGGCGTTGCGTCCGTACTCGGCCTGGTAGTTGCTGAGCAGGACCTGCACTTCGCCGACCGCGTCCATATTGACCTGCAGCTTCTGGGAGAAGCCGTTGTCGAGGTCCACGGTGGGGACGCCGTCGATGGCGACGTTGTTGGCGGTGCGGCGATTGCCCATGACGCTGAAGGTGGTGTCGCGGTCGAGGGCTTGCGTTTCCTGGGTCATCACGACGCCGGGCAGCAGGCCGACGAGGGAAGTGGGATTGCGGCCCTGAATGAGCAGACCGTCGATCTGGGCGCTGGTGACGACGGAAGCGCGCTCGGCGCTCTGCGTCTGGACGGCGGCGCTCTCGGCGCGGACGGTGATGGTCTCGGAGGTGGCTCCGACGTCGAGCAGGAAGGGTCCGGCGACCAGGCGCTGGCCGGAGACGAGGTGGAGATCTTTGGTCTCGGAGCGTTTGAAGCCGGGCTTGGCAACGGCGAGGTTGTATTGGCCGGCTTCGAGGCCGGTGAAGAGGAACGCTCCGGCGGCGTCGGTGGAGGCGCGGCGGGCGAGTCCGGTGGCCGGCTGCGTGAGCGTGATCTCGGCGGCGGCGACGGCGAGTCCGGACGGGTCCTGCACGGCGCCGGAAATGGAGCCGGTCACGATCTGGCCGAAGGCGCTGCCCGCCAGGAGGAAGAAAGAAGAGAGAGAAAGGTATCGACGCATCATGAATCGTGGTTGAGATTCAAGAATATCATCGTTACCTCCGGGCAGGCTTTTTCGAGTTCAATATGTCCGTTGCATGCCGTGCAGGGCTAACGCGTGCCGGGCGGGGGCGGGGCGGCGGAAGCGGACGAGCAGACCCATTTTGTGGCGGTACCGGGTTGGGGAGCCGGGTCCGGCCAAGGGGAGGACGGGGCCGGCGCGTGGGCCCTGGGTTCGGCGGCGGGCTGGACGGGGCGTTTCTGGAGAGGGCCCTGCAGGCGCTCGAGCTCGCGCTGGGCGCGGGTGAAGGATCGCTCCAGCCGTTGCTGCGACTGCCACAGGCGGTCGAGGAGGGGGATCTGGGTGACGGCGGGAATGGTCTGCTCGAGGAGGCTGGCTTCGGCGACTTCGAGACGGCGAAGCTTCCACTGGGCGATGGCCATCTGCTCCAGGTAGATGCGCGCCGTGGCGGATTGGGGCTGCCATTCGGACTCGAGGGCGGCGAAGAGCTGGTCGAACTGATCGCTATTTTCGCCGGGGAGGATGAGGCTGCCGGAGCGGAGCCCGTGTTTGAGGGAGTTCAGGCGGACGGCGGCCTTTCCCTCGGGTGTTTTGGGGCCGGTGGATTTCTGCGCGTTGCGGCGGTTGGCCTCGATCTGTTTCTGTGTAGCCATTGGATGTGTCACCTTCCGGCTTCAGAGTACTCCCCGGTCCGCGAAAAAAAGGCCGGCCCTGCGCGGCGGGTTGCGGGTAAGTGATTGCGGCGGCGGGGAATGAGAATATTTTGCGAGGGTGTGATCGGGTGCGGCTACCGCGGAGAGCGGTAGAGCCACTTCACGGGGACGCTTTTCAGCTTCAGCGACCAGGCGCCGTGTCGCGTTCCGGCGGGCGGGCCGGCGTAGTAGGTGAACAGGGCGCGGTCCTTGACGAACTCGATGCCGGTGTAGGAATAGGTATGAGCGGGATCGGCGTCGAGGTTCTGGACGTGGCGCCAGGTTTGGGCTTCGTCCTTCGATATGGCTACGGTGAGGGGAAAGCGGTCCTTGGGAGAGTTGTTCCAGACCATGACGAGGTCGCCCGTGGAGGGGATGCGCTTGATCGATTGCGGCGAGAGGGGGGCGATCACAGGGGTTGGCTCCGGGTCGCTCCAGGTGACGCCGCGGTCGGTGGAGTAGGCGCGGTACAGGCGTCCGGCGCTGGTTCGCACCCAGAGCATGACGCGGCCGTCCTTCAATTCGATCACGCCGGGCTCCTGGGCGCCGGCGCGGCTTTCCCTGACGTCGATGATGGCGGGGCTGGGGCGCCAGGTGGCGCCTTCGTCGTCGGAGTAATAGACGCGGCTGCGGATGCGGGGCTCGACGCGGTAGTCGGTGGTGAAGAAGAGCGGCATCAGGATGCGGCCGGAGCGGAGCTGAATCGCGCGGTCGTGATTGAAGCCGGTGTAGGAGGGATGGGGATCGACGGGCATGGGGCGCGGCGGGGAGAAGGTTTTGGCGTCGTCGGTGGAGATGCGGATCATGGGCTGGCAGTCGGCTTCGGAATTCTTGCGGGCGAAGAGGAAGAGGATTTTGCCGGACTGGAGGCGCAGGAGGTCCGGCTCCATGACGTTGCGGGCGCCGATATTTTCCTGCAGGGTGAACTTCGGGCCCCAGGTGCGGCCGCGGTCGCGGGAGAGCATGGCGGAGATGCGGGCGGCGGACCCGTCGGCGCCGGTGTCGCCGTAGAAATCGATCCAGGCGAGGAGGAGCCGGCCGTCTTTGAGGACGAGCATGTCGGCCTCGGAGTTGCGCGGGTTGCCGGGGGCGGCGGGCGCGACCAGGTATTCGAAGATGGCGGGCGGGGCGGCCGCGGCGATGTGCAGCGAGAGGGCGGCGGCCAGGACGGGGCGGAACATGGTCGGGGTTTTACGATAGCATAGCGGGGCCTGCCGGAAGGGGAGCCGCGGCGCGGCGGGAGTGCGTGCGCCACGGTTGCGGTGTATACTACCCCGAGATCGTTCGCTGGAGAAAACCATGAAACATTTGCTCTCGATCGCGGCCCTGATGGCGGCGGGCTCACTTGCGGCCTGGGCGCAGACCGCGGCGGGTTCCATTTCCGGATCCGTGCACGACCCTTCGGACGCCGCCGTGCCGGGGGCGCACCTGAAGCTGGTGAACACCGCCACCAACGAAGTCCGCAACGTCACCAGCTCCGGTTCGGGAGCCTACACGTTTCCCCTGCTCGCGCCTGCCGTGTACCGGCTGGAGGTGGAATCTTCCGGCTTCAAGCGTTTTGTGAGGGAAGAGATCAAACTCGACGTGGCCCTGAGCCTGGCGGTGGATGTGGCGCTGCAGCTCGGGCAGTCGACGGAGGTGGTGAACGTGACGGCGTCGGCTCCGGCGCTGGAGGAGAGCTCGGCGTCGCTGGGGCATCTGATCGAGAACAAGCGGATCATCGACCTTCCGATCAACGGGCGGAACGCGTACAGCTTCGCCACGCTGGTGCCGGGGATTCGAGCGTCGCAGGGGTTTCGCGACGTGGCGTACGGCATGTACAACGACCAGTTCGTATCGATCAACGGGTCGCGCAGCAACCAGAGCCAGTTTTACCTGGACGGGGGGACGAATACGACCGCGGGCTTCAACGGGCCGGGGCTGTTTCCGTCGGTGGACGTGGTGCAGGAGTACAAGGTCCAGACGAACAATTTCAGCGCCGAATTCGGCAACAGCGCGGGCGGGGTGATCAACGTGGTGACGAAGAACGGGACGAATCAGTTTCACGGGAGCCTGTTCGAATTTCTGCGCAACGACAAGCTGGAGGCGAACGACTTTTTCGTGAACCGCAGCGGGCTCGAAAAGGCTGCGTTCCGCTTCAATCAATTCGGCGGAACGCTGGGCGGCCCGGTGCTGATTCCGAAGCTGTACAACGGCAAGGACCGGACCTTCTTCTTCGTGTCGTACGAAGGGCTGCGCTGGGTTCGGGGGCTGACGGCGGCGGGAACGATGCCGACCGAGCTGCAGCGGGCGGGGGATTTTTCGCAGTCGCGGAACCAGGCGGGGCAGCTCATCACGATTTACGATCCGGTGACGGCGAGCGCGGATCCGGCGCGTCCGGGGCGGTTCGTGCGAACGGCCTTCCCGGGCAACGTGATTCCGGGGAGCCGGTTCGATCCGGTGGCGCGCAATCTTCTGAAGTACATTCCGCGGGCCAACACGCCGGGCGCGCGGTTCACGGAAACCAACAATTTTCTATCGAACTTTTCGGCGCCGATCGACAAGGACACGTGGTCGATTCGCGGGGACCATGCGCTGAAGGATACGCGGAAGATCTTTTTCCGCTATTCCGCCAACGACACGCTCAACGGGCGTCCGGATATTTACGGCCCCGACCTGAAGGTGGCGGCGCCGACGAACGGCAACGACACGCTGCTGCAGCGCCAGGCGACGCTCAATTACACGGGCGTGCTGCGGCCGACGCTGGTGCTGGAGCTGACGTCCAGTTATCTGCGCTACTACCTGTTCCGAAAGACGGGGAGCGTGGACTTCGATCCGGTGCAGGTGGGGCTGCCCTCCTACTATCACAACATCCCGCTGGTGCCGTGCTTCCCGACGGTGGGGGTGACGGGGCTGGGGGTCACGATCAACGTCACCGATGTGGGCGGCGGGTTTATCGGGTCGTGCGGGAACCTGGGCAATTCCTTCGACACGTTTCACGAGTCGGCCAGTTTGACCAACGTGCGCGGCGCGCACACGCTGAAGATGGGCGGGAATTTCGGGACGAACGCCTGGTCGGCGCGCAACTTCTTCGTGGCTTCGAACAACTACAATTTCGCCCCGACATTCACGCAGGGGCCCGATCCGCTCACGGCGACGAATAATGCCGGGACGGGATTCGGATCGTTCCTGCTGGGCGTGGGGAGCGGCAGTATTCGCAGCGACGGGCCGGGGCAGAACATTCGCTACAAATATACGGGCGCGTATTTCCAGGACGACTGGAAGGTGTCGCGGCGGCTGACCCTGAATCTGGGGATCCGCTACGATTTCAACGCGCCGTGGACGGACCGGTTCAACCGCATCAGCAGTTGGGACGGCGGGTCGGCTTCGCCGCTCCAGGTTCCGGGCCTAAAGCTGGTGGGAGGGCTTTCATTCCCGGGCGTGGGCGGGTTGTCGCGCGGCCACTACGACCCGGACTACAACAACTTTGCCCCGCGCGCGGGGTTCGCGCTGTCGGTGGATCCGAAGACAGTGCTGCGCGGCGGGTTCGGGATCTTCTTCGGGCCGGTGAACGGCGGGGCGTTCAACGGCAATTCCACGCCGCGCAGCGGGTTCGACGCGACGACGACCTGGGTGGGCAGCGTGGACGGCATCACACCGAAGAACTACATGGCCAATCCGTACCCGGACGGGTTCGAGCGGGCTCCGGGCAGCAGCCTGGGGCTGGCGACGTTCCTGGGGCAGAGCGTGGCGGTGATGGACCGGGGGCGCGATTCGGCGTACGCCGAGCAGTGGAACCTGAACATCCAGCGGACGCTGCCGGGCAACCTGCTGATCGACGCGTCGTACGCAGGCAGCCGGGGGCTGCACCTGTACGGTCCGCTGAACTACAACCAGCTGCCGAATCAATTCCTGTCCGAGGGCGACAACCTGCGGACGCTGGTGACGAATCCGTTTTACGGCAAGATTGCGACGGGGGTGCTGAGCACGCCGACGATCCAGCGGGGTCAGCTGCTGCGCCCGTACCCGCACTTCGACGGAGTGACGGCGGGGAACAACGGCTACGGGGCGTCGACGTACCACTCGCTGCAGATGAAGGTGGAGCGTCGTTTCCGGCGGGGCTTCAGCGTGCTGGCGTCCTACACATTTTCCAAGCTGCTGGACGATGCGCCGCCGACGGTGGGCTCGGGTTTTCCGGGCGAGTCGTTCAGCGGCGGCGGGCTGAGCGACCAGTACAACCGGCGCAACGAGCGGGCGCTGGCGAGCTTCGACGCGCCGCAGTACCTGACGATCAACACGGTATGGGAGCTGCCGTTCGGCAAGAACCGGGCGCTGCTGAACCAGGGGGGACCGCTGACGTGGCTCGCGGGCGGATGGCAGCTGAACGGGATTGCGCTGTTCCAGAGCGGCGCGCCGCTGGGGTTCACGACGTCGTCGAACACGCTGCGCAACAACGGGGGTCCGCAGCGGCCGAACTGGAACGGGCAGACTCCGACGGTGGAGGGGCCGATCGCGGACCGGTTGAACCGCTATTTCGATACGTCGGTATTCAGCACGCCGGCGCCGTACGCGTACGGGAACGTGCCCCGGATTTTCGGGCTGGTGCGGGGGCCGGGTCCGGCGAACCTGGACCTGTCGGTGTTCAAAAACATTCCAATCACCGAGCGGTTCAAGCTGCAGTTCCGGGCGGAGGCGTTCAACGTTCTGAATCATCCGCTGTTCGGGCTGCCGAATACGGCCATCGGGGCTCCGGCGGCCGGAGTGGTGTCGAGCCAGGTGAATACGCCGCGGGATATCCAACTGGCGTTGAAGCTGCTTTTCTGACATGGAGCGGCCCTGTCAAGTCCTACATGTCGGCTGACGGGGTTTATTTTTAGCGGACCGTTCAGTGTTCCCGCCGGAGCCGCCCGTCGCAAAAGAAGTGGGCCGGAACGGAGCGCAGCAGTCAAGGGCGCACGGCACGGCGGCCGGGCCGGCAAAAATCTCGCACGGCGATGATCATGCCGAGGCTGCGATTGCGCTCTAGCAGGTGAGGCCGGAAGCCGGCGCGATGAGCGAGGGCGAGCAGAGTCGGGAATACAGGCGGGCGGTGCTGCTGCACGGGCGCGCGGTGCGGTATCACGCGCTGGGCGAGTCGGCGAGGCCGGAAAGGCTATATCTTCAGGCGTTGAAGATACAGGAAGAGATTTTGGGGCCCGAGCACCCGGAAGTGGCGGCGATACTCGGGAACCTGGCGCAGTTTTACAAGGCGGTGGGGCGGCTGGCGGAAGCGCGCCGGCTTTACGAGCGGGCGCTGCCGGCGCTGCGGCGCAGTTACGGCGCGTCGCACGAGGCGGTGGCCACGATGTTGTTCAATCAGGCGCAGCTTCTGCGAGCGGAAGCGGAGGCAATGGAGGCCCGAGCCGCGCGCGCCGGGCAGGAGGCGCGCGAGGCGGCCGATCCGAAAGTGCTGGCCAAGGCGGTGATCCGGCAGGATCGCGCGCGGTTCAGGCTGTCCATGCGAACCTCCCGGATCCACCGGTTGGGGGTATTCGCCGAGGAGGCGATCGCGGCGGGGCAGGCGGTGATCGAATACACAGGAGAGCGGGTGAGCCGGCGGGAAGCGGCGCGGCGGCGCGCGGGCGGAGGCGCGTTGCGGTGCCGGCTCAACTCCTACTGGTCGCTGGACGGCTCGGCGGGCGGCAGCGGCGCGGAGATGATCAACCACGGCTGCGAGCCCAACTGCGGTTTCGAGAGCCGGGACGGCGGCGTTTGGGTGGTCAGCCGGCGGGAGATCGCCGCCGGAGACGAACTGCTGCTCGACTACCAGCTCAAGCGGAGCAGCCAGATTGTGCCGTGCTACTGCGGCGCGGCAGCCTGCCGGGGCGCCCTCAACCTGTAACGGGGGGGCATCACAAGCCGGAGGGCGAGGGTAGAGATAAGAGGCCGATCTCCTTCTGGCAGGCGATGGCGGCCAACCGGCCATCGGGCGAGAGGGCCAGCGCTCGAACGGCGTGAGGCGCGGGATAGGTTTTCAGCGTCTTGCCGGAGGCGACGTCCCAGAGAAGGACCGAGACCGGATGCTGCGTCGTCAGCTCGTTGAAGCCGCCGGTCACGAGGCGGCGGCTGTCCGGGGAGAAGGCCATGGCGCCGATCATTTCGGGCTGTCCGGTCAGTTTCCGCGACAGCTTGAGGCTCTTCGCGTCCCAGAGATAAATCGTGCTGTCGACGCCCGCCGCCGCCAGGTATTTGCCGTCGGGGGAGAAGGCGATGGCGAACATGGAGACGGGCAGTTCGTCGATGAGTTTCCGCAACTCGCCGTTGCGCGTGCTCCAGACGCGCACGTTGGCGTCCCAACTGCCGGCGGCCAGGGTCTCGCCGTCGGGCGAAATCGCCATGGCGGAGGCGCCGCCGAGGCCGGCGGGGACGGCGAAGCGCTCTTTTCCGCTGGCGTCCCAGACCCGGACGGTTTCCTCACTGCCCGTATCGCCGGTATGGCTGCTCACGGCCAGCAGCTTCCGGTCCGGCGAGAAGGCCAGGCGTCCGGTCTTCTGCGAAACGCCGGCCAGCCGCCGCTTCAGCTCGCCCGTCTGCAGGTCCAGAATCCGGACGCCGCCGCCCTTGCTCACAATCGCGAGCAGATCCGCGGGCGAGGGAAGGGTCACAGCCGTATCGCCCTCTTCGCGTTTCACGCTCCGCTTGAGCGCGCCGGACTTCACGTCGAACAGGCGGACCTGGCCATCCCGGCAATCGGCCGCCACCAGGGCGCCATCGGCCGAAAAGGCGACGCTGTTCACATCCGCATCGGACTTGATAACCCGGCCGCTTTGCGCACTCAGCGCGGCGGCTGCCGCCAGCAACAGGAGGGCTCGCATCTCAGGCCTTCTCTAAACAGATATCGAAGGAGACTTCCGCGCGCGGCTTGCCGCTCTCGAACAGCTTGACGGGGCGGACCAGCTCCCGGTTGGCGACGAGGTTGCGCTTGTTGAAATTCCTGTCCGGATCGCCCTCGAACCAGGGATCGGTGGCGAAGTAGACCTGGGTGATGAGGGGCCGGTGGCCGGGCGCGGAAATCATGTAGTGGATGTGCTGAGCCGGGCGATCGGAGTAATGCCCGGGCATGACGGTCTCAATGCCGTAGGCGGAACCGGCTTCCACCAGCAGGCGCGTGCGGTAGCGGTAGCCCTTCACGTCGTAGTGACCTTTGTCGTCCGCCTGCCAGATTTCGACCACGGCGCCGGGCACCTTCTCCCCGCGGGTGTTGTAGACCTTGCCCGCGACGCGGAGCGGAAAGCCCGGGTCGTTGGGGCCGCGCAGAACGGAGGCGTTCGGGGCTCCCTTTTTGAAGAACGGACCGAGAACTTCGGTGGGCGTGGGCGTGGCCGCCTCGGCGCGCCCTTTCTCCCACAAGGCGAACAGGCTGGTGGAAGACATGGGAACGGCCGCCACGAGCAGGCCGCGAACGATGCAGTTCTCGACGATTTCGCGACGTGTATGCAGGCTCGATTTCATGTGGACTCCTTCGCCGGGTCCCGGCGCCCGGTCTTCGGATCAATCATACACGAATTCGCCACGGCCGCTCACGGGACCCGCGATGGCTCCGGAGCCGCGCATGCTACGCTTGACTTATTGCGGGGCCATCCTCACTTCAAAGCGTATCTGGCGCTGATTTCGGTGTGCTTTTTCTGGGGCACCACCTACCTCGGGATCCGCATGGCGCTGGAGACGATTCCGCCGCTGGCGCTGGTCTCGATACGGTTCCTCCTCTCCGGGTCGATCCTGCTGGCCGCCGCCTGCTGGCGCGGGTCGCCGCTGCCGCGGGGGCGCGACTTGCGCAACGCGTGCATCAGCGGATTTCTGATTCTGGGAATCGGCAACGGGGCGCTGGTATTCGCCGAGCTGCGCATTCCGAGCGGGCTGGCCGGGCTTTTTATCACGATTTCCCCCTTCTGGATGGTGGGGCTCGAAGCGCTGTTTCCGGGCGGCGAGCGCCTGCACGGGCCGACCCTCTTCGGGATGCTGGCCGGCCTGGGCGGCGCGGCGCTTCTGCTTGCGCCGGACCTGATGGGGCACACGCTCAGCCGCAATACGCTGACGGGGTTCCTGATCCTGCAAGTGGGCATGGCGTCCTGGTCGTGCGGGTCGATCTTTCAGAAGAGGCTGGCGATGAAGGCGCATCCGATCGTGGTCGGCTCGGTCCATCAACTGGCGGCGGGGATGGCGTTCCTGCCGGCGGCCCTGCTGGCGCCGGAGCATCCCATCGCCTGGACGGGGCGGGGGATCGGGGCGCTGCTGTACCTGGTGGTGTTCGGCTCGATCGTGGGTTACAGCTCGTATGCCTACGCGCTGGACAAGCTGCCGGTGGCCATCGTCTCGATCTATCCGTACGTGAACTCAGTGGTGGCGGTGACGCTGGGGTGGCTGATCTACAGCGAGCCGTTCGGCGTGCGGGAGGCGGTGGCGATGCTGGTGATCTTCACGGGGGTGGCGCTGGTGAAGCGCAACGCGCGGAAGGCGCCTCACTCCTTGCTGCCCAGCAATTTGGCGCCGATGGCGCCGCCCGCCGTGCAGAACACCGAGATCACCATGAACCAGAAGAGCAGGAAGAACATATAGACGAGTGCCTGATCGGCCGGGTTCTTGAGCATTTCGATGGCTTTCTCCAGGTCCTGGCCGGATACGGAGCGGGCGCCGAGCTGTTCGCGGAAAAACTCCGGCAGGCCTCCGGGACGGCTGGCTAAGGCGACGGCGATCAGGGTGAACAGCACCGTGATGATGAGGAAGCTCAGCATGCCGGCGATCCACCCCATGCGGGCCCCGTTGCGCACCGAAAGCGACTGGCCGGTACGGCGGCTGAACAGGTAGACCGAAGCGAAGCCGGCGGCGGGCAGCCAGACGGCAAAACCGAACGGGATGGCCAGGCAGAGGAACGTGGCGATACTGGCTACGAAGAAGCCGACGCGGATGGCCACCGGATTGTGGAAGCTGGGCGCGCCGGACCAGGTTTCGGCGGGAGGCAGGACGACGGTGACGTGGGGCGGGGGCGGAACTTCCACCACCATCTCCTCCCGCTGGGGCTTGCCGCACTTATGGCAGAACCGGGCATCCTCCGGTAACTGCGCTCCGCAACTGCAGAATTCAGGCATCGATCAGACGTTCTATAGCCCAGTGTGACGTAGGCGGCGCGCGATGCGCAAGGGCTTGACGCGGCTACAGAAGATCGTCGCGGCCCTTTTTTTCCAGCGCCTTCACCAGGGCGCCGACTTCCTGCGCGCGTCTGCGGTCGGCCACCAGCAGGGCGTCGGGCGTATCCACGACGATCAGGTCCTTCACGCCGAGCAGAGCCACCAGCTTGCCGCGCGCGTCGACGTAATTGCCGGTGCTGTCGTGGTAGACGGCTTCGGCGCGGGAGGCGTTGCCATGGCCGTCGTGGGGCAGCAATTCGTGGACGGCGTCCCAGCTTCCCACGTCGCTCCAGCCGATCTCGTCACAGGCCAGTCCCACCACGTTGCCGGCTCGTTCCAGAACGGCGAAGTCGATGGAAATGTTCTCACAGAGCGGGAAGGCTCGTTTCAGCCTGGAAAAAAAAGTTTTGTGGGAGAAGGGGGGCAGGGAAGAGAGGATGGTGGCGGTCCTGGGCAGGTGGCGCCGCAGCGCGGCGAGCAGCACGTCGGTGCGCCAGAAGAACATGCCGGCGTTCCAGTGGAAGCGGCCTGCCTGGACGTAGCGGCGGGCCGTGGGCAGGTTCGGCTTCTCGCGAAATTTGATCACGGGGTAGGGCTGCAGGGAGCCGGACCGGGCGCCGGCGGGAAATTCCACGTAGCCGTAACCGGTGTCCGGACGCCGCGGGGCGATTCCGAGCACGGCGATGGAGCCCCGCTCGGCGGCGCCGAAAGCCTGCTTCACGAATTGCAGATAGCGGCGCGGTTTCAGGATGGCGTGATCGGAAGGAAACACGCCCATGACCGAATCTTTGTCGATCGACTGCAGGATATGGGCGGCGAGGCCGATTGCGGGAGCGGTGTTCCGCTGTTCGGGCTCGGCCAGGATCTGCGCCTTGGGAATTTGCGGCAACTGGCGCAGGATTTCGCTGCGCAGGTGGGAATTGGTCAGCACCCACAGGCGTTCCGGCGGAATCAGGGCGCTCAGGCGGTCCGCGGTAGCCTGGATGAGCGTGGTTTCCCCGACTACGCTCAGGACCTGCTTGGCGCGGCTGCGGCGGCTCAGCGGCCAGAAGCGCGTGCCTCGTCCACCGGCCAGGATCAGGCCGTAGTGATGGGTCTTCGCCATTTGGAAGACCGGACTACTGAACGGGATAACCGTGGATCAGCCGGAAGGTGCGAGTCCAGCGGGTCTTGGTGAAGAAGTGCTGCGCCAGGTCCAGGATGTGGTCGAGCCCGATGGTGGGATTGGCCAGCGCCGAGGTGGGCGCGTCGTAGGACCAGTAGATAATCAGCGGTTTGCCGATGATGTTCTCCCGGGGCACGAAGCCCCAGTAGCGGCTGTCGAGCGAGGAATCGCGATTGTCTCCCATGGCGAAATAACTTCCGGGAGGAACCACCACCTCGCCGTTTTTGACGTTATTCTCCAGCATGGCCTGTCCGCGCTCGTACTGCGGAAAATTGGGCTGGCTGGGGAAATTGTCGCGATAGGAATCGATGTACTCGGTTTTGTGAATCTTGTAGGGCTCTTCGAGCTTGTGGCCGTTGAGAATGACGTTCTTATTCTCCAGCCGGATGTGATCGCCGGGCACTCCCATGACGCGCTTCACGAAGGTCTGCTTGATGTCCACGGGGTAGCGGAACACGATGATATCGCCGCGCTTCACGTCTTCATAGGGCAGGATGTACTTGCTGATGCTGCCACCGGGCGCATAGGCCAGTTTGTCCACCAGCAGGTGGTCGCCGATGAGCAGCGTGTCCTCCATGGATCCGGTGGGGATCACGAACGCCTGAACGAGCGTAGTGGTGCCGAACAGCAGCAGGAGGATGGTGACGGTCCACTCGGCGATGACCCCGCGGGGGATATCGGACTTCGGGGGGGGCGGAGGCGCCTCGTTTTCGACGGTTGCAGCGGTCTTCTCTTTGTTCACAACGTACTATTGTATCGAACTTCGAACCTGCCGATGGTTTATCATGGAACTTCTGGATACCGTCGCTCCTATCTCGACCCCGACGGGGCAAACGCGAACACTGACCCGGCGCGAGTCGATCGCCCTCGTTTTCTTCTGTACTTTCATCGGCGCGGCGGCGCAGGTCCTGATGAAGATCGGGGCGCACAACCTGCCTGCGGTAGGCCCCGGCGCTCTCATAGCCAACCCTTTGATTCTGCTAAAGAACGTGGCTTTGCTGGGGGGATTGTCGCTGTACGGCGTGTTCACGGTGCTGCTGGTGCTGGCGCTGCGCGACGGCGAGCTGTCGGTGATCTATCCGGTGATTGCGTTGACGTATGTCTGGGTCACGTTTCTCTCGATGATTTTTTTCCAGGAGGCGCTGAATCCCTACAAAGCCTGCGGCATCGTGATCATCGTGCTGGGGGTGATGATTCTGGGACGGGGAGGCAAGTCGTGAAGACCCCGGTCTCTTCCATGCTGCTGGTGCTGCTGGCGTCCTTCATCGGCTCGTTCGGCGCGGTGTTCCTGAAGCTCGGCTCAGCCAAGCTGAAAGAGGGCTTCCACCACATCCTGAACGTGAAACTGGCGGCGGGGGTGGGGCTGTACCTGCTGTCCACCTGCTTTTTCATCGTGGCGATCAAGCACGGGGAGTTGACCGTGCTGTATCCGCTGGTCTCCCTGGGTTATGTCTGGACGATGGTCTGGTCGAAGCTGTTTTTCGACGAGCCGTTCACCCGCGAGAAATTTGTCGGGCTGTTTTTGATTCTGGTGGGCGTGTCGTTCATCGGGCTCGGGAACCGGTAGGGGTTCCTCAAACCCGGGCTCCGTCAGACCTGCGGCTCGGGGTCTGAGGTTTCGACGTTCACAGGCACGCCGGCCAGGGGGGGCAAGGGGGGCGGGCCGGGCTCGGGGTCCGATTCGAGCGCAGCCACGTACTTGGGGAAGGACCCCAGAAAGACGCCCATGCCGAGGTGTGCGATCAGCATGCCGCCGCCGCGCGCGTAGAAAGGAACCATGGGGTTGACGTACTTCCAGAAAACGCCCACGGAGAGGAAATACCAGGCCAGACCGGTCGCCACTCCGAGGAACATGACGCGGCTGCGGTTGGCGATGCCGCGCACCGCCAGCCCGAACAGCAGGCCCGCGGCGGAGCTTACGAGCAGCTGCAGAGCCACTCCCGAGAGGCTGCTCCAGCGGAACCCGCGGCGCAGGGCCACTTCGCCGTAGAAGGTGGAGGCCAGCAGGTTTGGCATGCTCCAGACGGACCGGCCCTCCAGCAGGGAAAGCATGGCGAGCCAGGCGATCACGAACAGTCCGCCCAGGACGCCCGCCTCGACGCCAGCCATCAGCAGGTTGATTTTGGATTTTCTGCCGTTGTGATCCCCGGACGCCATGAAAACAGCCTATACTAACACAGTACCTTAAACACAGAAGTACGAACAGACAAAATGATGCGTAGAGTTGTCGTTACGGGAATTGGAGCGGTGAGTCCGAACGGTGTAGGCCGCGAAGCGTTTTGGAAGGCGACGCGCAACGGCGTCAGCGGCGTGAGAAACATTACCCGATTCGACGCTTCCGAGTATGCCGTGCAGGTGGCGGGCGAGGTGGTGGATTTCGACGAGAGCCGCTACGTCAACGCCAAAGACCGGCAACACGTCTCGCGGGCTGTTCCGCTGGGACTGGCCGCCGTGGAAGAGGCGCTGGTGGACGCGGGACTGGACTGCGCCAACATGACGCGCGACGAGCTGCGCGGCGTGGGAGTGATTGTGGGCTCGGGCGGCGGCAGCCAGGAATTCACCGAAGAGCAGTACCGGCGCTTCTACACGGGGCATTTGAAACAGTGCAGCGTGTACACGATTCCGACTTCGACCATCGGCACGCTGGCGAGCGAGGTCTCCATGCGTTTCGGATTCCGCGGCCTGAGCCACATCGTTTCGACCGGGTGCACGTCGTCCACCGACGCCATCGGCTACTCGTACCGCAATATCAAAGCGGGGGTGCTGGACGTGATGGTGACGGGCGGAGTGGACGCGCCCATCGCCCCGCTGATCCTGCGCGGCTTCATGCTCATGCGCATCATGACGTCAAGCTGGAACGCCGAGCCGCAGCGGGCCTCCCGTCCCTTCTCCCGCGACCGCGACGGGTTCGTGATCGCGGAGGGCGCCTGGTTCCTCATTCTGGAAGAGATGGAGCACGCCCGCGCGCGCGGCGCGCATATCTACGGCGAGATCGTGGGCTACGCGTCCACCTGCGAGGCCTACCACCGCGTGCGCCTCGAAGAGTGCGGCGAAGAGCCGGCCCGGACGATCAACATGGCCATCGAAGAGGCGGGAATCCCGCCGGACGCGGTGGAGTACATCAACTATCACGGCACGTCCACCGAACTCAACGACCGGATTGAAACCCGCGCCACCAAGCTGGCTTTCAACGGGCATGCCTACAAGCTGGCCGGATCGTCGCTGAAGAGCCTGATCGGCCACCCGCAGGGCGCCTGCGGCGCGGCCAGCATCGCCTCGACGCTGCTCGCCATGCGCGATTCGGTGGCGCCGCCCACGATCAACATCGACGAACCGGATCCGGAGTGCGATCTGGACTACGTCCCCACCACGGCGCGGAAGCTGGATTTCGAGTACGCGGTCTCGAACTGCATCGCCTTCGGAAGCAAGAACTCCGCCATGGTGCTGCGCAAGATTCACGCCGCCTGACGCCGGCTGGAATGTCCAGGGTGTTCAAAATCGGACTGGCCTGCGTGGTATTGGCGGCCGCTTTGTGCACGGTCTTCGAGCCGGCGCGCCTGGCCGTGCTGGTGGCGGTGGGGCGCAGCCCGGTCTGCCCCCTCTCGAATGCCGTCCGCAGCGGGCGCGAGCTGCAAAACCAGATCGCCTACAAGGACAAAATTCTCTACGCCAGCAAGCGGCTCGAAGCCGATCCGGCCGGTTATCATTTGTGGGACACGCCGCACGGCCGGTTTTGGATTCCGAAGGGCAGCGACTACGTGCTGCCCTACAACCTGGCGGAGCAGGAGCGGAAGATTTACGGCGTGGGCGAGCGGGACGTGCGGGCCGGGGACGTGGTCCTCGATTGCGGGGCCAACGTGGGGGTCTATACGCGGGTCGCGCTGAACAACGGGGCGAAGCTGGTGGTGGCGATCGAGCCGGCGCCCGAGAACATCGAGTGCCTGAGGCGGAATTTCAAGCAGGAGATCGCGGGCGGGCGCGTGATCGTCTACGAGAAGGGCGTGTGGGACAAGGAAGACATGCTGGTCCTGCGCGTGGATCCGGAAAACTCCGCGGCCGACAGCTTCGTGATTCGCCGCCAGGGCGCGGTGGAGACCCAGCAGCTCCCGCTCACCACCATCGACAAATTGGTGGCGGAGCTGAAGCTGGACCGCGTGGATCACATCAAGATGGACATCGAAGGCGCCGAGCAGCGCGCCTTGCGCGGGGCCCGCGAAACGCTGGGGAAGTATCACCCGCGGCTCTCCCTGGCCGCCTACCACGAACCGGACGATCCGGTCCGGATTCCGGCGCTGGTACGCGAAGGCTGGAACGGATACCGGATGGAGTGCGGTCCGTGCGCGCTGGCCAACTACTCCATCCGTCCGGATGTCCTCTACTTCTGGTAGAGATAAGGCGGGCCGATTTTCTGAGCGTTCGCCCGGCGTCTGCCAACTCAGGCTCTTTGCGCCCGGCCTTCCGCCAAATCGCGTTTCCGTTGTTCGACGACGGCGTAAAATTCAGGCGGCTTGTTTTTGAAAAGCGTTTGCAGCTCCTTCGAAAAGCCGAACAGAGCCCAGGGCGCACGCTCGCGGGCGAACGCCAGGATCTGATCAGTCGTTTCGTCTTTGCTCTGGATGGTGGCGGCGCCGCCGTAGCAAAACAGAACCGCGTTGTAGGTCTTGTGCGTGGGAACAAAATTGACTCGGTGTTGAGTCACGGTCTTATAGGCCCAGAGCAGGTCGGAGAGCCGCAACACATTGAATGTGAAAAATGAGGATTGGATCAGAAACCGATCTGTAACCACCCAACCGGCGCCTTTGTAGCGGGGCGACTGACTTTCGCGTTCCGCCTCGACGGCCACTCCGATTGGATCACCCCAGGCCGCCACTCGCGCAACGAGCGGATGAGCCGCCGGGTTGCGCAGACAGTTCCATGCCGGGAGGGCATATTTCCGGGCCAGAAAGAAGAAGACCAGACAGCCGGCGATGGCAATGTACCCGGCTGGGCGAAACGAGTCGTTGTTGAGGTAGAAGGGAAGGAAGCGCGACTGCATCGCAAGCAGGTTCGGATTGCCGAACAGGCTCCTTCGCAGGCTGGGCGGATACGGGGCCAACTCCCCCACGAGTTCAGTCTTCGGTTCCGATCCGCTCTTGCAGATCAGGAATTTGTCGCCCACCACGAGGATGTAATACGCGCCCGTCACCGAGCGTCCGGTTTCCACGCCGTTTCGCTTGCGAACGGTGATGTGCTGAATGCCGGTTTTGATTACCCTCGAGCCCTTCACTCTGGCGAAGTAACGCGGCGCCTGCGAGATGTCGTGAATGGACTCCAACTCCGCGGGCGTGAGGTCGTAGGGCCCAAAGGCAAAATTCCGAAGATAGCGCTGCTGCCTGAAGCTGAAGAAGGCAAGACACGCCAGGGCAAGGGCCCATGCGGTGACGCAGCGGACGCATCTGCGCCGCACAGTGGTGGTAATCCAGGTCTCCATCCTGAGTCGAACGCGGCGCGCGCAGGAAACGCCGGCGCCGGGAAACTCACGTTACAACGATTCCATCCCCGAATTCAAGGGCCTCTTTGCAGCAGAACGGTGTCGCGTTTTGCCGGGGTTCGGCAAGCGGCGGGGAGGCGGTTCGCTGGACGACCCGGCGAACCGCGCCTACCCTAAAAGATCAGCTTCAACGCCAGCTGGCCGATGCGCGGATCGTTGGCCTGGCGTATGCTGCCGAATCCGCCGGCGCTCACCGTGTCCACCTGGTTCGACTGGTCCGGCTGCTTGTAGTTCACGCGGTTGAAGAGGTTGAAGAATTCCGCGCGGAACTGCAGCTTCCAGCGCTCCCGGACGGGGATGTTCTTGAAGAAGCCCATGTCGGAAACCACCTGGCCCGGAAACCGCAGAGCGCCTTTGCCGACGTTCCCGAATTCGCCCAGCGCGGGCAGCGCGAACGAATTGGGATTGATATAGTCCACGCAGGGGGCGACGTTCTTGCACGCGCCCGGCCCGTAGGCGGGGCCGGTTTGCACGGCGCGGTCGCGGTTCAGATTGGTTTGCGACTGGTCCTTGCCGGCCAGCATGCTGAGCGGCGTGCCCGTCTGGGCGGAGAAGATTCCGCTGAACTGCCAGCCGCCGGCGACGGTGCGCACGAGCGCGCCCGACTTGGCGAGCGCGGGCAGTTGCCACACGTACGACACGACGAAGCGGTGCGCGACATCGAAATCCGACAGCCCGCGGTCGAGCCGCGTATCGTTCGGAAGGTACCATGGCAAGGCCAGGGAATTCCCGTCCGCCGGACCGCCGGAGCCGGCGGCGAACGGCATGTCGTCATAACTCTTGGCCCAGGTGTAATTGGCCAGAATCGTGAGCCCGTGGGAGAGCCGCTTCTCGAGGCCGAGCTGCAGCGAGTTGTAATGCGAGTTGCCCTGCTCGCTGGCCAGCGAGATGAACTGGAAGCCGGGGAACAGGCGCCGCGCGTCGGTGGACAGCGTGCTGCCCGGACGGTAGACGGCCGGATTCAATTCGATGGCCTCGTTCAGATGGCTTCCGTGCGAGCCCACGTAGGCCACGCGAACCAGAACGTCGGAGGCAAGCTGATGTTCGAGGGTGAGGTTCCAGTTGTACATGACCGGGACCTTGTAGACGCCGGTCGGCTCGTTGGTGATGGCCAGCACGGGCAGCGGGAAGATGGCGTCCTTGGGCGGCGGGAACGGAGCGGGGAACGGATTGACCACGCCCGCCAGCGGATTGCTGAACGGCCCGGCCGGATCGGTATAGGTGAGCTGCGGGCTATAAGGCGTGACGTCCGCGATGCGGTTGTTGAAGATGCCCGTCTGGCGCGAATCGTAGAAAATGCCCACGCCGCCGCGCAGGCTGGTGCGGCCCTTGCCGGTGACGTCATAGGCGAAGCCGAGGCGCGGCTCGAAATCCTTGTAGACGTTGTTGGTGCCGTACTTGGGCACGCCGGGGTCGCCCGGGAAGAACAGGCCGGGGGGCGCATTGACGAACTGGGTGGACTTGACGCCCTTGGCGAAAAGATCGGGACGGAACTGCTCCACGCGGCCGCGGACTTCGCGCCACGGGAAGACCGGTTCCCAGCGCAGCCCGTAATTAAGAGTAAGCCGGCTGGTGACACGGAAGCTGTCCTGGGCGTAGAAGCCCAGGAACTGGTTGCGATTGTTCTTGAACTCCCCGCCGCCCTGGCGGAAGTTGCCGATCTGCCCGATGAGGAAGCTGGCGATGGCGTAGTTCGTCTTATTGGAATTGAACTGGATGTTGCCGCCGCGCAGGAACTGATTGTCCAGGTCGACGCGGCTCAACTCGCCGTGGAAGCCGAAGGAAAGGCTGTGGCGGCCGCTCACCCAGCGGACATCGTCGGCCAGGGTGAAGTTGTTGCGGGTGAAACGCGCCGGCGGGCTGTCGCCGAACTTGAAGAAGTTGACGGCTTCCAGATTCTCGATGGTCTTGTCGGGCGGCTGATACATCCTGACGCCGAAGTCGTTGAAGTTCGGAACGCCGGGCGCGGGCCCGCGGGTCGAGTTTTCGCGCGAGTAGTTGAACCGCACGTCGTTGAGCAGGTTCGGCCGGAAAATGTGCGTCTCCTGGATGACCGCGTTCTGGGAGAAGATATTGGACTGGTCGGTGTAGGTGAGCGCGTTGGCTTTGTTCCAGATGCCCTGGTTGAAGAACTTGGCGTCGTAATAGCGGCCGGTGATGCGGTCCTGCGTGCCCCAGGAGTGATCGACCTTGGCGACCTCCTCATGGAAATTCTGGGCGATGGGCTTGACGTAAACCACGGTTCCGTCGCCGCCGACGCGGGGGAGATACGAGGTGACGTTGACCGACGCCGGATCGAAGCGCGAGAGCGGGATGCGGTTGCCGGGGAAGGCCTGGCCCGTGAGCGGATCGAGCACCGGCGTGACTTTCTTCAGCGAATTGGCCGGATTGGCCGCGTCGAGAAGAGCGGAGAAATCGCCTGCCAGATTGGCGTCGGTGGGGACGAAGGCGGTCTGGGCGCCCTGCAGATTGCGGATGGTGGTGCGCTGGGTGCCGAAGAAAAAGAACGTCCGGTCGCGGCCGTTGTAGACTCCGGGAATATAGACGGGCCCGCCGATGGTGCCGCCGTATTGTCCGCGCTTGAGCTGATCGCGCGAGGCGGAGAAGAAGTTCCGCGCGTTGAAAACGGCGTTGCGCAGGAAGCCGAAAGCGGCGCCGTGCAATTCATTGGTTCCGGAGCGGGTGATGATGTTGACCACGCCGCCGGAGTTCATGCCGTATTCCGCGCTATAGTTGCTGGTCTGCACGCTGAACTCCTGCAGGGCGTCGGGGAAGGGGAACGGCGCGTTGACGTTGGTGTACTCGTCGACGTTATTGGCGCCGTCCAGCCGGTAGCTGATGTTGCTCTGGCGGGAGCCGTTGGTGGAAATGGTGACGGCTCCGGGGAAAGTCTTGGTCTGCCCCTGATCGGCGCCGCCGGAAGGCGAGTTCACCGCGCCCGCCACCAGCAGGGTCAACTGGGCCGGGTTGCGGCCGTTGGACGGCAATTCGACGATGCGTGTGGCGTCCACCACCTGCTTGATGGTGGAGGTGGAAGTATCCACCTGCTCGCCGTTGGCGACGACGGCGACCGTCTCCGTTGCCGCGCCGAGGTCGAGCCGGATGTTGACGGTGGCCCGCTGATCGGCCACGAGCGTCACGCCGGAGCGTGTGTAGGCGCGAAACCCGGGCGCTTCCACCTTGATGGTGTAGTCGGAAGGGCGCAGGTTCTGGATGGCAAAGAATCCCTCGCCGCCGGTGTCGACGGTACGCGAGAACCCGGTTCCCACTTCGGTGACGGTGACCTTGGCGCCGGCGATCACGCCTCCGGACGGATCGGTCACCGTACCGACGAACTCACCGAGACCCTGGGCCTGTAAAACGGTCGAAGCGGCCGCGGCAAACACTACGGCCAGAAAGAGCTGCGATTTTAGCATGAAGACCTCCTGGGCGGCGCGCACACCCTGCGGCCGCTGTCCAGGAGAATAATATCACAGCTTTAGCGATATTCGTTGTTAAAACCAGAGCCGCAGAAAAGCGGGCGTCCGGGCCGGACCTGCCAGGGCTATTCGACTTTGCCGACGACGATGACTTCGACCGGCGTGTCGCCGATGCGGGTGTGCAGCGCCCAGTCGGCTTCGCCTTCCTTCTTGAGTTCGGGGAAGGTGGCGTTGGTGGAGGCGGCCATGCTGAGAATGGCCGGGTGCGGGGTGCCGGAGGCTTTGCGGCTCATCTTCATCAAGTCGTCGATTCCGGCGACCGGGGCGGGACTGGTATCGTCGGCGATGGGAACCAGGACCAGGAAGTCGCGCTGCGGGGCGACGCCCTGGTGATCGCCGTTCACCGGCTGAAGGCTGTAGCGCAAAGTGTAAACTCCGGGCTTGATGGTCTGGCCGCGGCGGTCCGACCCGCGCGCCGGAAAACGCAGGACACCGAGCAAAGCGCCTTGAGGAATGGTCGGCAGGGTCACGCCCTCCTCCGCCGACTTCGGCCCGGCGGGAGCCTTGGAATCGAACCAGAGCTCGCAGACCACACCGCCGCCCCCCGTCACTTTGAGCCCGTCTTTTTGCAGCGTGGAGGAGAGGGCCGCCGGCACTTCCGCAGGAGGCGGACCGGCGGGCTCGACCTTGTATTGCGCGGAAGCCGCGGCTGCTGCCATGATAAGAACAAATAGTGGTCTCAGCATTTCTATCCACCATTATAGGCGCGCCGGGCGCGGATTCCGATACACCGGCTTGATGAAAAGCCGTTCATGCGATGCAGACGATACTGGTAATCGACGACGACGAAAGTCTCCGGGACACGATCGGAGTGATGTTGGAGCAGGAGGGCTTTCGCGCCGAACAGGCGGGCGACGGCCGCAGCGGCTACGACCGGGCGCTGGCGCTCAAGCCGGACCTGCTGCTGGTCGATTTGCGGCTCCCGGGCATGAGCGGCATCGAAATCTGCCGGCAGCTGCGCGCCGCCCGCGTCCAGACGCCGATCATCGTGCTGAGCGCGGTGGGCGACGAAGTGGACAAGGTGCTGCTGCTCGAGATCGGCGCCGACGATTACGTGGTGAAGCCGTTCGGCACGCGCGAGCTGCTGGCGCGGATCCGGGCGCTGCTGCGCCGCACGGCGCCGGACGCGCGGAAGGTGATCCACTTCGCCGAAACCGACGTGGACCTGGAGCGCCGCGTGGTGACACGCCGCGGCGAGGAACTGAAGTTCACGCCGGCCGAATACAATCTGCTGACTTATTTTCTGCAGAATCCGGACCGTCCGCTGACGCGGGACATGATTCTGAATTCGGTGTGGGGGTACGAATCGTTTCCCAACACGCGCACGGTGGACGCGCACGTGGTCAAGCTGCGCCAGAAGCTGGAGCCCGATCCCAACATCCCCCGGCATTTCCTGACCGTGCACGGCGTAGGCTACCGGTTCCTGCCCTGAACACAAGCGACTCCCAATGCGAGTGAAACGACTTCCCATGCGCGAGTCCGTGATCCGCCGGACGACCATTCTGAGCCAGCGGCTCGGCGCCGTCAATCTGTCGCAGGGCTTTCCGGACGACGACACGTTTCCGGAGCTGAAACAGCTTGCGGTGGAAGCCATCGCCGGCTCGAACCACCAGTACACCGATCCCTGGGGCTCGCCCGTGCTGCGCCGGGCGGTGGCGAAAAAGCTGGCTGCGTTCAACGGCGTCGAAGCCGACCCGGATCGCAACATCGTGATCACCTGCGGGGCGACGGAGGGGATGATCGTGGCCATGGAAGCGCTGATCGAACGCGGCTCGGAGCTGATCACGTTTGCGCCGATGTACGAGAATTACGTGTTGCAGTCGATCGCCTCGGGGCTGGAGTTGCGCACGCTGGCGGTGTCGGAGCCGGATTTCACGTTCACGCGGCGGGAGCTGGAGGAGCTGTACACGCCGCGCACGGCGGCGCTGCTGTTGTGCAACCCGTGCAATCCCACGGGGAAGGTGTTCCGGCGCGAGGAGCTGCGGACGATCGTCGAATTCGCGGCGGAGCACGATCTGCTGATTTTCGCCGACGAGACGTACGAGTACCTGGTGTGGCCCGGACACCGGCACATCAGCATCGCGTCGCTGCCCGGCGCCGCGGGGCGGACCGTTACGGTGACGTCAATGGGCAAGACGTACTCGGTCACCGGATGGAGGGTCGGGTACCTTGTGGCGGAGGAGTCGCTCACCCAGGAGCTGCGGAAGATGCACGATTTCCATACGGTGACCGCGCCGCACCCGTTCCAGGTGGCGCTGGCGCGGGCGATGGAATTGCCGCCGAGCTTTTACGACAGGCTGCGCGCGGATTATCAGGAGCGGAAGGAGCTGTTGTGCGGCGCCATTCGCGAGACCGGGATGACCTACTACGAGCCGGGCGGCAGTTACTTTCTGTGGTGCGGGTATGAGGCGATGTCGGGGGACGACGACACGGTGTTTCATGAGCGGATGCTGCGGGAGGCGGGGGTCGCGGCGGTGCCGGGGTCGGTGTTCTACCCGAACGCGACGAGGAACCCGAAGAGGATCCGATTCACGTTTTCGAAGTCCAAGGCGACGATGGCGGAAGCGGCGAAGCGGCTGGCGGGCTTCCGGTGAGGCGGGGAGGGCTGGGGTAGAGAGCCGGGAATACCAGGGCTCGTGGCCCGCGCGAGGCTTCAGTGGATACAATCTTGGAATGCTTCGGATTTGGGTATTCCTTTTTGTAGCGGCTTCGCTCAGCCGCGCCGCTGACGTGGACCTGAGCGCGGCCACGGTCATCGTAGACTCCGGCGCCTCGGCGCGCGACCGCAAGGCGGCGCAGGTCCTGGTGGAAGAAACCGCCCGGCGCAGCCGGATCACCTGGAAGACGGGGGCGCCGCCCGCCGCCGCCCACGCGCCCTTCATCGAATTGAAGCGGACCGCCTCAGGCGCGGCCGAAGGCTACCGCATCCAATCGCAGGCGTCGGGAGTCACCATCACCGCCGCCGGCGAGCGGGGGCTGCTGTTCGGCGTCGGACACCTGCTGCGGCGGATGCGCATGACGCCCGGCAGGGTCGCCGTCGCCGATCACCTCGATATCGCCACCGCGCCCAAGTATCCGCTGCGCGGGCATCAGCTCGGCTACCGTCCGAAGACCAATTCCTACGACGCCTGGTCCGTGCCGGTGTGGGATCAGTACATCCGCGACCTGGCCGTCTTCGGAACCAACGCCATCGAGCTGATTCCGCCGCGCAGCGACGACGCCGCCGACAGCCCGCACTTTCCGCTGCCGCCGATGCAGATGATGGCCGAGATGTCGCGCATCATCGATTCCTACGGGCTGGACGTGTGGATCTGGTATCCGGCCATGGACAAGGACTACTCGGATCCCAAGACCGTGGAGTTCGCGCTGCACGAATGGGAGCAGGTCTACAAGCGGCTGCCGCGCATCGACGCCATTTTCGTGCCGGGCGGCGATCCGGGCCACACGCAGCCGAAATACCTGCTGTCGCTGCTCGAGAAGCAGACGCGGCTGCTGCACAAGTACCATCCGAAAGCGCAGATGTGGGTTTCGCCGCAGAGCTTCAGCAAGGCGTGGCTGGCCGAGTTCTACGAAATACTGGACAAGGAACAGCCCGCGTGGCTGAGCGGCGTGGTTTTCGGCCCGCAGATCTCGGCCAGCCTGCCGGCGCTGCGCGCGGCGGTTCCGAAGAAGTATCCGATCCGGCACTATCCGGATATCACGCACAGCCGGCAGAGCCAGTATCCGGTGCCCGACTGGGACGTGGCCTACGCGGTGACCGAGGGGCGCGAGATCATCAATCCTCGTCCGCTCGACGAGGCGCGGATTTTCCGCATCCTGCAGCCCTACACGAACGGGTTCATCACCTATTCGGAAGGCTGCAACGACGACGTCAACAAGTTCGTGTGGAGCGCGCTCGGCTGGAATCCCGACGCGGACGTGACCGAGGCGCTGCGCGAGTTCAGCCGCTACTTCATCGGCGACCGCTACACCGACGATTTCGCGCAGGGACTGCTGGCGCTCGAGCGCAACTGGCGCGGCGCGCTGCTGACGAACCAGGAGGTCTATTCCACGCTGCAGCAGTTTCAGGCCATGGAGCGGTCGGCGGCGCCGGCGACGACGGCCAACTGGCGCTTCCAGCAGGCCCTCTACCGCGCCTATTACGACGCCTACACGCGGCGGCGCCTGCTTTACGAGAGCGCCGCCGAGGAGAGCGCGATGGACAAGCTGAGGGCGGCGCGCGAGACGGGGGCGGCGGCCGCGATGGCGGATGCGGAGGCCATTCTCGACCGCCCGTCCCGCGACCGCGTGGCGGCGGACTGGCGCGCGCGCGTGTTCGAGCTGGCCGAGGCGCTGTTTCAGAGCATCCGCATGCAGTTGAGCGTGGAGCGCTACAAAGCGATTTCAACCGACCGCGGCGCGACGCTCGATACGGTCGATTTCCCGCTGAACAGCAAGCTCTGGCTGAAGCAGCGATTCGAGGAGATCCGGAAAATGGCCGACGAGCCGGCGCGGCTGGCGGCGCTGCGCGAGATCACCGACTGGACCGACCCCGGACCGGGAGGCTTCTACGACGACCTGGGCAACCTGACGGCGCAGCCCCATCTGGTGCGCGGCCCGGGCGCGGAGAAGGACCCGGCGTTCCTCGAATCGTCGCTGGTGGGGTTCAGCGCGCGGGGCGCGTACCGAAAGTCGTTCTGGACGCACGCCGAGGCGCTGAGCGAGTCGCCGCTCAAGATGCGCTATACGGAGCTGGACCCGGCGGCGGCGTACAAGGTGCGGGTGGTGTACGGGGGCGACAGTCCGCGGAGCAAGATCCGCATGCTGGCCAACGACCGGACGGAGATTCATCCCTACATCGAGAAGCCGAATCCGTACCGGCCGATCGAATTCGACATTCCGGAGGGGGAGACCGCGTCCGGCAAGCTGACGCTGACGTGGTACAGGGAACCCGGGGTCGGCGGGAACGGTCGCGGGAATCAGGTGTCGGAAGTGTGGCTGATCAAGAAGAGGTAGCCTCGGAGCGAGGGGCAGGCCAACGCAAGCGCCTGCCCGATCCGGCTTCGCGGGGCGTCAGAAGTGCAGGCGGAGCTGCCAGCGGATGACGCGGCCGCCGCCGTCCTGGGCCTGCTCGTTGAGGAACAGGCCTGCGCCCGAGCTGAACACGTTGGCGGCGATCGTCTGGGCGTTCTGCGACGGAGCGAAGGGGCTGACGCTGACCTTGCCGTACATGGGCGTGTTCCAGATGTTGTAGAACTCGGTACGGAATTCGAAGTAGAAGCGCTCGTTCACCTTGATGTTCTTGGTGATGTTGACGTCCCAGTTCTTCAGGCCGGGTCCGCGCTCGGTGTTGCGGCCGAGGTTGCCGGGGGCGGTGCGCCTGGAGCCGTCATTGGCGGCGATTCCGATATAGCGCGCCTGGCTGGGATCGATGGGCAGGTTCTTGTTATCGGGGTTCACGTAGCCGGTGGGCGACGACGCGTTGGGGACTGCCCGGACACCCGGCTGGCCGCCGGGATTGAAGTTCGGCCGGTCGTACGTGCTGCCGCCGAGCCCGTCGGCGTCCTGGCCGTTGACGACCGTGTAGGGCACGCCGCTCTCAAAGGTGGTCACGCCGGCGAGTTGCCATCCGCCGAGAATGCGGCCGGCCGGGCCCTTCTGCGCTTTCATGAACGGGATCTCATAGATGTACGAGAAGACCAGGCGGTGAGTGTGATCGAAAAAGCCGATACCCTTGTCGAGCTGGAGGCCGCCGAAGAAGGAGGGGACCGACGCGTTCTGCAGCGTGGAGGTGTTGCCGTAGCTGAAAATCTCGCTGGCGTTGTCAATCACCTTGGAAAACGTATAGGCGCTGGTAAAGCCGAAGCCGTTTTCGAAGCGCTTTTTGAGTTCGAACTGCGCGGAATGATAAGTGGAGGATCCCCCGTTGGTCCGAATCGTCCGCGCTCCCTGAAGCTGATCGAGGCGCAGCATGCGGGTCGTGGTAACGGTGTTGGCGGGCACGGGGGCGCGCAGGTCCGCCGTGACCAGCGGGTTTCCGTCCTCGGTAGCGAACAGGCGCGTGCCTTTGGTTCCGACATACGACATGTCGAGAAGCATGCCGGCGGGCAATTCCCGCTGCACGCCGGCCGACCAGCGCTGGTAATAAGGGTTCACCAGGTCCCCGTACACGGACGTCTGGCTGAGGAATGCCGTGAGGGCCGGCGGAACCTTGGGCAGCATCTTGGAAAGATTAGCCAGGCCGCGGGGCGTCGGGGCGCTGGGCTGGGAGGAAGTGGAATCGGACACGGCGTTCGGAGCGCCGGCCACCATGTTCGAAGTGATGTTGTTGAAGTAGCTGTCGTATCCGATTGCGTACCCGATCCGGAAAACCGATTTGTGGTTCCCGAGCAGATTTCCAAGGAATCCGGAATCGGCGGCGGGAGCGTACGCCAGGCCGACGGTCGGCGCCCAGTTGTTCTTGTCCGCGGCCACCTCGTGCTTGTGGAACAACGGGCTGTCGCCGGTCACCGGGTCGGTGTTGAACAGGCCCGAGTAGACCGGATTCAGAATCACGTTCATGGGCGTCCCGAAGTACTCGTAGCGGACCCCGAGGGTGAGCGTCAGAGCCTGCGAGGCGCGCCAGCGGTCCTGGAAAAAATACGACTGGCGGAACAGCGACGGATAATACCTGGCGCTTCCGAACGCGCGAGCCGCCGAACCGGAGCCGCCGAAATCGTCGAGAAAGTTCGCCAGGCCGGTGTAGGACTGGCCGACGGAGCTGGCCCCGTAGCTGAGCTGGCCGCGGAAATTGAACGGCGCGGCCTGCCGCGCGCGCTGATCCATGAGCTCAAACCCGGCGCGGAAGGTGTGAGTGCCGCGCACGACGCTGAACGTATCCTGCAAGACGTAGTTGTTGAAGACGCGTCCCTGGGGGTAGGTGGGCTCGATGCCGTAAACACTGGTGGTCAGCGTGTTGATTCCAGCAATGGCGATCTGGGACAAAGTCTTGCCCAGCGGATTGGCCGGATCGAGAGGGACGTCAAAATTGAAGCGGGTGTATCCCGGCCGCAGCTCATTGGTCATGGTGGGCGAGAAGACATGCGTTTCATTCAGCGAGATGCTGAGTGTCTTTTGGATGGAGCTGGTGAAGTAGCTGGGGAAGGTCAGGGTCTCGCCCCCCTGGGGCTGAAGCTGGTCGTCAATCAGGAATCGTCCGCTGAGGTTATCGTGGTTGCCGAGTTGATGGTCGATCTTGGAGCCGTACTGCCTGCGCCGCAACGATTGGGGGTAGGAAATGATCAGCCGGCCGAACTCCACATCCGGGCGGCCGTCGCCGAGAGCGATGGGGAAGGTGCGGCTGACAGCGTCAAAGCCGTTGGTCAGCTCCTGCAGGATGTCGGCGTTGGCATTGGTTCCCTTGGGGAAGAGCCGGAGCAGGGTGGCGCGTCCCGCCGCGGTAGGGGACATCATCTCGGTGGTGCTGCTCGAAAACTGGCGCTTTTCGAGAAAGGAGAGATGGAAGAAGCTGCGGTCCCGTTTGATGGGGCCGCCGAGCGTGCCGTCGAACTGCTGTTCGGTGCCGGCGAAGTTATGGCCGCGGGCCTTGATGGCCGGATCGTTCGAAAGGGAGCTGGTGACGGCGTCGTCGCGGGTGGAATCGAGCACGAATCCGGCCGTGCCGTGGAGGCTGTTGGTTCCCGAGCGCGTGATCACGTTGACCACCGCGCCGGCCGCGCGCCCGAACTCGGCGTCATAGTTGCTGGTCTGCACGGAGACTTCCTGAATGCTGCCCGGGTTGATGATTTCGAGCGCCTGCCCGGCCACCGAGATGTCGTTGTTGTCGGTGCCATCCACCATGAAGTTATTGGAGCGCCCGCGCGCGCCGTTCACGACGAACGTGTTCGAGGGCGTCGCGAATTTGCTCGTAGTCACCCCAGGGAGCGTCAAGCCCAGGCTGACGACCGGGTTCCGGTTGGCGTAGGGCAGCTCGAGGATGGTCTTCAGGTCGACGTTGCCGCCGCGCACCGGAGCTTCGGTCTGGAGCTGCAGGCCGGCTTCCGACACCTCGATCACCTGCTGCACGTCGCCCACTTCGAGAGTCGCGTCCTGGGTGATGGACTGCGCTGCTCCGACCGAGACCTGGTTGGCCACGAAGGTCCGGAAGCCTTTCGACTTCACCGTGACGCGATAGGCGCCGGGGTCCACGGCGTCGAAACGGTAGAGGCCGGCGCCATTGGTCTCGGTGGTCCGGGTGTTGTTGGTGGCCAGACCGGTCAGTTCAACCGCGGCGTTGGGGACGGCCGATTTTTGCGAGTCGACGACCAGACCCGTCACCGTACCGCGGCTGGTTTGGGCCGATAGCGCGCCGGCGATCAGGAATGCTGAAGCCAGCTGGATCGAAAAACGAAACTTCAAAGGAAAGTGGAACACGTAGCCTCCGCTTTGCTGAACGTGGAACCCCGTTGGAATTGGCACGATTATACCAATTTCCGGGATCCAATCCAATAGGAGCCGTCCGGCAGACGTGGAGGCGGCGGAGCCCGCGGCCGGCGCCATTCCGGCCGGAATTTACGGCGTGTTCCCGGTCAGCCCCGCCGGGCCGCGTCGATGGCGGCGACGTCGATCTTCTTCATGGTGAGCATGGCCTCGAAGGCGCGCCTGGCCTCAGCGCCGCCGGCCGCAAGCGCATCGGTCAGCGTGCGGGGAGTGATTTGCCAGGAGACGCCCCAGCGGTCCTTGCACCAGCCGCACGCGCTTTCCGCTCCGCCATTGCCGACGATCGCGTTCCAGTAGCGGTCCGTCTCTTCCTGATCGCCGGTCGCGACCTGGAAAGAAAAAGCCTCCGACTGCTTGAACGCCGGCCCGCCGTTGAGGCCGATACAGGGAATGCCGAGAACGGTAAACTCCACCGTCAGCACATCGTCCTTCCTGCCGCCCGGAAAATCAGCGGGAGCCTTGAAAACACCGCCTACTTTACTATCCGGAAAGGTGGCGGCGTAGAAGCGGGCCGCCTCATGCGCGTCTTTGTCGAACCAGAGGCAGATCGTGTTCCTGGGCTTCATGTGGGTGTGCTCCTTGAGATGGATGAAAGGGATCGGAAGCGCCGTTCCGCATCCCGGGTCGGACCGGTCAGACTTCGGGATACTCCCAGGGCTTGCGGTAGGCCCTGCGCAGCAGCTTGTCGGCTTCCGGATCGCCGGTGCAATGGGCGCCGTCCCAGGCGACGCTGCGGCCGGCGCGCCAGCTCACCATGCCCAGCAGCGACGCCGCCGTCGCCCGGTATCCGATTTCGATGTCGCGGACGGCGCGGCGCTTGGCCTTGATGGCGGCCAGGAAGTCGGCCCACAGCTCGCGGATGTTCTGGCCGTCCGGATCGTTGAGCTGCGGCTCGACATGAATCACCTTCCCGCCCTTCTTGACCGGGTAGAAGGTCCAGCCGTCCCGCCAGCCCATGTGGAAGGTGCCCTCAGTGCCGTAGAAATAGGCGCCGATGAGATGCTTCTCGGCGTTGTTCCCGGCGTAATGGCGCTGCTCCCAGGTGGCGACGAAGGATTCGAATTCGTAGGTCACGATCTGCGTGTCCGGCGAATCGGTCGAGTCTTCCCGGATGAACTTGCCGCCGGTCGAAAAGACCTTTTTCGGATGCGTTTCCTCCGTCCACCACAGGAGCTGGTCCATCCAGTGGACGCCCCAGTCGCCCAGCGTGCCGTTGGCGAAATCGAGGAAGTAGCGGAATCCCTTGGGGTGAATGGCCTTGTTGAAAGGACGCATGGGGGCGGGGCCGACCCACAGGTCCCAGTCCATCCCGGAGGGCGGATCGCCGTCGGGGGTCTTGACGCCGGGGCCGCCCGCGGCGTGCGCGAACAGGCGCACCATGCCGATCTTGCCCACCTTGCCGGATTTGAGAAATGCCATGCCGGTGATGGGGTGCGGGGAGACGCGGCGGTGAAGGCCCACCTGCACCACGCGGTCGGCTTCGCGCGCCGCCTTGACCATGCCCTTGCCTTCGTCGATGGTGTGGCTGATGGGCTTCTCGACGTAGACGTGCGCGCCGGATTTCACCGCGCCGATGGTGGCGAGGGCGTGCCAGTGGTCGGGCGTGGCCACGATGGCGATGTCGGGGCGCTCCTTGCGCAGCATCTCGCGGTAATCCCGGTAGCGGCGGGGCTGGTCGGAGGACAGCTTCGCGATTTCGGCGCCGGCCTTCTCCATCTGGTTGGGGTCCGGATCGGCCAGGGCGGCGGCGGAGCATTCACCGGAAGCGAGCGCTTCGCGCAGGATGTTCATGCCCCACCAGCCGGAGCCGATGAGGGCGGTCTTGTACTTCCGTCCCGGCTGCGCCGAGAGCAGCGGGGCTGCCGACAAAGCGGATTGGAAAAAGACACGGCGATTCATGTCGCGAGTATCTCATACATCTCATTCCCCGGCGGGCGGGAGGCGGAAGACGAACAGGCGGCTGGGCGCGTCTTCCGGCAGCAGGTAGAGGCGGTCGCCGGAAACGGCCATGCCTTCCTGCGTCAGCCAGACGCCCCGATTCGTCTTGCCGGCGCGGATTCGGCGCACGAGCCGCAGCTCGCGCGCATCGAGCCAGTCGATGGCGCCGCCGTCCGCGCGCAATCCGCCGCCGGCCAGGCGTCCGCCGCTGGCTTTCAGGTCCTGGAAGGACGTCCCGCTGGGATTCTCGCGCTTCTCGAGCAGGCGGCCGGAGCGATCCCAAATATAGATTTGCCGCGCGTCCCAGTTGCCTCCGTACAGGCGGCCATCGACCACCGCCACGCAGCCGATGTGGTCCGGCGCATCGAACTCGGCTTCCAGCTCCAGGGTCTTCTTATTGCGCCGTTGAATGGAGGCGGAGCTGTGCGGCTTGTACTCGGCCACCGGCATCCAGAGCGAGTCGCCATCGGCGGCCATGCCGCCGGGATGGTAGCGCTCTCCCTTTTGCAGCGGGACGGACCGCAGCAGCTTTCCGCCGGCCAGCTCGAATTCGCCGAGGCGCCCGGTCTTGTTCTTCTTGTCGACCCAGGTGACCCACAGGCGATCGCCGTCCACTTCGATTCCCTGCACGTGGTCCATGGGGGCGTGCAGCTCGATCGTCTGTTCGGGCGCGCCGAGGTCGGCGACCGGGGCGGACAGGCCTTCGAGGAGCATTCCGGTGAGGGTCGAAAGCAGGATTTTCCCGGCGTTGTCCGGCGACCAGTCCGTGCGGCGCATCTCGCCGGCCGTGATGGCGACGGCGATGCGCCCGCCGGCGAAGGACACGATGCCGGCGTCGCTCCTCAAGCGGTCGAGCGTCCCGGACTTGCTGGCAACCTCGCCGCCGGGCAGCCCGCGTCCGATGCCTTCCTTGTCCTGCTGGCGCTGGAGAATCGCGATCATCCGGCTGGAGGCTTCGGGGCTCACCACTTCTCCGCGCGCGAGCTTCTCGAGGAGGGTCACCATGTCGCGCGGAGTGCTGACGCCCAATCCGAAGGGGCTGTCGCCCGGCGGCGGCGCGCCGCGGAGGATCTTGCGCAGCGAGCGCGTGTGTTCGAGCCCGAACCGGGCGATTTCCGTGTTGACGAAACCGGTGGTAAGCCGGTCGAGGATGAGGTTGGTGGCCGTGTTGTCGCTGACCACGATCATGAGGTTCACCAGATCGCGCAGCGGCAGCTTCACGCCGTCCGACATTTCCCGCAGAATCCCCGTGCCGGAGACTTTGTCCTGCTCGCGCAGCACGAGGGTCTCGTCCCATTGCGCCTTCCCCTGCGCCACCGCGGAAAAGACGGCGGCCATGATCGGAAGCTTGATGGTGCTGGCGGTGCGGATCGGCTCGTCCTCACCGAGGCCGAACGTCTGGCCCGTGTCCAGATTTTTGGCGTAGAGGCGGACCGTGCCGGGAAAGGCGGACACGGCGCCGCGCACGCGCGCTTCCATCTGCAGCCGGGCGGCAGGCTGGCGCGGATCGACGAGTCCCGCCTTGGAGAGCTTCTCTCGAACCAGGGCCGGCCGGCGCTGAACCAGGTCGCCGACCGAGGTTCCGCCGAAGTTCAGGGCGTAATAAGAAGTCGCGCCGCCGCGCTCGACGAAGCCGACGTGCCAGGCGACCGGGCCGTCGCCGGGGGCCGAGCAGGTTCCCGTCTTGCCGTACCAGCGGTAGCCGGGGGTCGTTTCGAGCAGCAGCATTTCCTCGACGATGCCCGCGGAACGGGACGAGATCCCGAGACGCTGCTCGTGCAGGCGGCGCAGGAACCCGGCCTGCTCTTCGGCGGAGATGCGCAGGCCGGCGCCGAGCCAGAAGCGGTCGATGCCGCCGGAGATGTCGCGATTGCCGTATTGGAACCGGCTCAGGTAGTCCTGCATGCGGGCGGGGCCGATGCGGCGCGCCATCTCCTGGTAATACCAGGCGACGGAATGGCGCAGGGCGGAGCGCAGATCGTGATCCCGCGCCCAGACGCCGGATTGGTCACCGTCGCGCTTCGGATCGTAGGCCAGAGGGAAGGCGGCGTCGCTGGCTTCGCCGGTTTCGAGGGCGATCAGCGAATTGGGGATTTTGAAGGTGGAGCAGGGGGCGAACCGGCGGCGCGCGCGCGGGGCGTTCTCAACGATGGGCGCGCCTGTGGGGCGGAGGATGACGAGCGTTTCGTCGGCGAAGAGGGCCGCCGGGAGGATGAGCAGCAGGCCCGAGAGATGACCGAGCGTCATGATGGCATTCTACCGGCTGTGGGTCAGATTCTCCTCCGCCCCGGAACATAGCATTCAATCATAGCTGCCGTCCACGAACCACCTGCCGGCGGGCCGCTCGAAGTAGATGCGATACACGGCGCCGTCGCTCAGGGCGACGTCCCATTCGTCGCGAGCCCACGGAGTGGCGGTCCACCAGTCGCCGGAGATGCGCCAGGGGCCGGCGAGAGTCAGCACTTTGCCCTGGATGCCGCGCGCCGACACATGCGCGGGACGCCCTTCCGGCGCCTGCACCCGAGCCGGCAGCGGCGGACGGCAGCGGCGCAGCGCGAGCGCGGACTGCACGGCCGTTTGCTTCGCCGATTCGTTGTAGGACATGGCCGTGAGCCGGAACGCGTCCGGACGATGCGTGTCCTCGAGCGCCGGCGACCCCACGTTGTCCGGACCCACCACGGCCGCGATCCGCGCCAGGGTCAGCTCCATCTTTTCCGGCTCCGGAGCCGGGGGAGCATAGAGGCCGCCCTGCGTGGCGCGGGGCTTGGCGGCCTCCGCCTGCAGCGAGACGGCCAGGACCGGCGCCCCCGGCGGATGCGCGCTCAGCTCCAGCTGCAGCAGCTTCAGCAGCGTCTTGGTATCCCGCATGGGGACCGGGAGCCGCAGGGCGCGCGCGTGCCCGGTCTGGTTCTCCAGCTTCAGCCGCAGGTGGATGGCAATGGCGGACAGCGCCCGCGCCTCCAGGCCGGCGAACAGATCCTGCAGCAGCCGCGAGAGGACGAAGGAGAGCGGCTCCAGTTCGGTGACCGGATACTCCAGCTCCAGCGTCTGCTCGAAAACCAGCTCCGGCGAGACCGGACGCAGCTTGCGGCTGCCCTCCCCCCGCGCCAGCTTCTGCAGCCGCACACCCTCGGCCCCCAGCCGCTCGGCGACTCCGATTTCGGGCAGCGCGGCCAGGTCGCGGAAGGTGCGTATGCCCCAGCAGTCGAGCGTCTCCTGAATCTGCGGATCGGGGGCCAGCAGCTCGACCGGCAGTCCGCCCAGCCGCGCCGCTTCCTGGCCGCGCGGAATGAGGGTGACGCCGGGCAGGCCGCGGGCCGCGTGCACGGCTGCGTCGGGATTCGAAGCGATGGCGACGCTGCCGCTGAATCCCATCGCGGCCAGACGCTTCGACAGCGCCGACACCAGCTCCTGCGCGGATCCGAAAAGACGATCGAGGCCGGAAGCGTCCACCACCACGGTGCTTTCGTCGAGCTCCTCCACCTGCGGGGAGAATTCGCCGGCGCAGCCGGATGCCGCCGCGCCGGGTCCGTGAATGCAAAGGAAAGGCACGTCACTCGTCCCAAGGCAAAGGGCAAAAGTCAAAGGTGTGTCCGGAGCGGGGTTTGCGCTGCTCCAGGCGGAATTGCATGCCGCGCAGAAGCTGCGAGCAGCCCGGCGCTCCCGACCATGCGACGCTTTCGCGGCTGGCTTCGAGCGACAGGGCAGCGCAGGAGCGGGCGTACGGGCCCTGCTCCAGCACCAGCATGACCGCGCGCGTGTTCTGCACCGCGTGGCGGAAGCGGAACCAGGACGCCGGCGGGATGCGGCGCGCGGTCTCCGGCGGCGTGCTGCCCAGGTCCATCGCCACCATGCCGAAGCCGCCGCCCTGGACGATCAGGTCCATCACTTTCAGAGCGTGCTCGGCTTTTCCGCCGCAGCGGATCCACAGCAGCCGGTTGAGCCGCACCCCGGCGGCCGCGGCCGACGCCGGGTCGAAGGCGTCATCCACGTCCACCAACGCGCAGAACTCCTCCCGCGCCGTGGCCTGCGACAGGGCCGAGTGCAGCAGCGTGGTGCGTCCCGAGGAGGGCGGTCCGTGGATTTCCGTCACCGCGCCGCGGGGAAATTCCAGCTCCGGGACGCCCGAAGGCAGCGCCTCCTGCGACGGCTTGGGGCGCATCTGCAGGAACTCGGAAAAACGTCCGGCGAGAACGGATTGAAGGGCGGCGGCGGGCATTTGTTTTCGCTTTTTCTTCTCCTGCACCTAAATTATGTGGCAGGATGGGGGAGGAGTCAAGATGGTTTTTGGAACACTCATGGAAGAAGAGAGCCGCGACCGGCGCCCCTTCCACATCCGAGGCCGCGGCCCCTGCGACCGGGATGTGGTCCTGACATTTCGGCCTCACCCCATTCTCCGCGCGGAGGCTTTGCCGGCCGAGTCGACCCCGGCTGCAGGGCTTGAACCGGTCACACCCAAATCAGATTCAATTTCCCAATCCCTCCAGCCCTATACAACCGCTGCCAGGCTCCGGCTGCGGATCTGTCTGCTAGCGTGAGACCGGGGGGAGGCTCCGGAATCCTTACGGCGGTTTGGCGATCGCTCCCCCGGGAAAATTGGCTTCGCTCGTCCGGGAAAACTGCCGGGGTCTCGTCGGCTGAACCGGATTCTGGTATTGTAGTTCCCCATGAGAAGTCTCTCGCTGATCCTGCTGCTCTGCGGGCCTGCCATCGCCCAGGAGTTTCGCGCCACCCTCACGGGCAGAGTGGCCGACCCAGGGGACGCGCACATCAGCGGCGCGGCGGTCGAAGTCAAGAACACCGGCACCAACGCCGTCGTCAGCACCAAAACCGACGCGCAGGGCAACTACTCCGCGCCCTTCCTCACGCCGGGGACTTACGCCGTCAGCGTGGAAGCGCCGGGGTTCAAGAAGTCCGTCCGCAGCGGCTTTGTGCTGAACGTCAACCAGACCGCCACGCTGAACTTCCGGCTGGAACTGGGGGCCGTCACGCAGGAAGTCACCGTGACCGCCGAAGCGCCCATGCTCGACCAGAGCACGGCCGACCGCGGCGGCGTCATCGACGACGAATCCGTGCAGGAATACCCGCTCAACGGACGCAATCCGTTCATGCTCTCCATGCTCGTGGCGGGCGTCGATTTCAACGGCAACCTGACTTATCAGCGCCCGTTCGACAACGGCGCCATCGCCGACTGGAGCATCAACGGCAGCGGCAATCGCAACAACGAATTTCTGCTGGACGGCGCGCCGAACAACGCGCAGGCGGGGGGCAACAACCTGGCCTACGTGCCGCCTGTCGATTCGGTGCAGGAGTTCAAGATCCAGACCAACTCCTACGACGCGCAGTACGGGAAATCGGGCGGCGGCGTGGTGAACGTGGTGCTCAAGAGCGGGACCAACCGCGTGCACGGGTCCCTCTACGAATTCGCGCGGCGCAACGCGCTCGACGCCAATTCGTTCCAGAACAACGCGCGCGCCGCGGAGAAGGACGGACATTATCTCGACCAGTACGGAATCCAGCTCGACGGACCTCTGTTCCTGCCGAAAATCTACAACGGCAGGAACAAGACCTTCTTCCTGTTCAACTACGAAGGCTACCGGGAAGGCACCCCGCAGCCGCTGATTCTCTCCGTGCCGGAGCCGGAGATGATCAACGGCGATTTCTCCAGGCTGGTGGATTCGCGCGGCCGCAGGATCGGCATCTACGATCCGGCCACGGGCCGCAACGTGGGCTCCACGTGGACACGGAATCTGTTCCCCAACAACGTCATTCCGAAAGACCGCATCAATCCGATCGCGCGGAACATCGCCGGCTACTATCCGGCGCCGAACACCCGGACCGACGGGCTGGGCTACGCCCAATCGAACTATTTCGTTTCCGGCGGGCAGAATCCGGCCACGGACCGGTTCTACAACCTGGTGTTCAAGTTCGACCACAATTTCGGGCCGCGCAACCGGGTGTTCTTCCGGCAGGCGAGCAACGACCGCACGGAGTGGCGCCCCACCAACGGCGTCTTCGGCAAGCCGGGCGCCGACGGGCAGCTTCCGCTGAAGCGTATCAATGACGCCTACGTCATCGACTGGGTGTCCACCCTCTCCCCGTCCATGATCTTCAACCTGCGCGTGTCCTTCAGCCGGTACGTGGAAGGATCGCGCGCGGACGCCGACACGAACTTCGACCTCACCACGCTGGGGTTCCCGAAATCGGCTTCGGCGCAGCTTCCGATCCTGGGCTACTTCGGCAACTACCGGCTGGACGGCTACATCAATCTCGGACGGTTCTTCAGCAACAACGTGACCGACACCTGGGCCGTGCATCCCTCGTTCACCAAGGTCAACGGGTCGCGGACGCTCAAGGCCGGCCTCGACATGCGCTGGATCCAGTATTCGACCCAAAACGCCGGGGACCTCTTCCGGCTCAATTCGAACAAGACGTTCACGCAGGCGGTCTACAACCGCGCCGACGAGGTGAGCGGCAATTCGCTGGCAAGCTGGCTGCTGGGCACGCCCAGTTCGGGCACGGCCAACTATCCGGTGTTTCCGATCTTCCTCTACAAATACATGGCGCCGTATGTGCAACACGACTGGAAGGCGCTGCCGCGGCTGACGCTGAACTTCGGGCTGCGCTTCGATTTCAACTATTCTCCCAACGAGCGATTCAACCGCATGAACCGGGGCTTCGACGCCGAAGCGCTGAGTCCGGTGAACGAGTTGATCGACCGCAAGACGTTCCGCGATTTCCCGGTGATGTACGGCGGGCTGCGCTTCGCCGGCGTGGATGGAGAGCCGAGGACCGCCACCGAGCTCTACAGGAACACCTGGCAGCCGCGCGCCGGATTCGCCTTCGCGCTGACGCGGACGACCGTGATCCGGGGCGGCTGGGGACGCTACTACATCAACCCCAACAACGATTCCAACCAGACCTACGGGTTCAGCAACTCCACTTCGCTCAGCGCCTCCACCGACAGCAACCGCACCGGCATTCCGGACAAGATCGCCGATCCTTTCCCGCGCGTGCTGACGCCGGAAGGCTCGTCGCAGGGGTTGCTCACGTTCGTGGGCCGCGGCTTCAATTTCGTGAATACCGGATTCAAGCTGCCCTACAGCGATCAGTTCTCCTTCGGCATCCAGCACGCGGTGACGGCGCGGGCGCGGCTGGAAATCTCCTACTCCGCCAATCGCGGCAAGCACCTGCAAAATACGAAAGTGTACAACGACGTGGAGGACGCCTCCTTCCGGGATCGCTGCAACTTCATGCTGGGCGGCAGTCCGGCGTACTGCGACCAGGGCCTGGCGAATCCGTTCAAGAATGTCGCCGCCTTCGACGGGACCACGTACTACACCAACAACACCGTGACCCGGGCCAATCTGCTGCGGCCTTATCCGCAGTTCGGCGCGCTCACCGAGTACATGCGGAATGACGGGGCGTCCTGGTACAACTCGCTGCAGGCCGTGTTCAACATGCGGACGCGCAAGGGCATCAACCTGAACTCCAATTACACGTTCGCCAAAAATATGCAGCGCACCGGCTTCCTGGATCCGCAGCGCGGGGTGCAGCAGCAGGGCCTGTACGACTGGGACAAGCCGCACCGCTTCGTGACCAGCATGATCAGCCAGCTTCCGTTCGGCCGGGGCAGGCGCTGGCTCAACAACACCAGAGGCCTGGCGGGACGGCTGGTGAGCGGCTGGGAGAACACCATCATTTTCCAGATCAGCTCCGGACGCCCGTGGGGACTGCCGCAGAATATCATCTACCTGAAGGACGCCACGCTGCCGCTCGACTGGACCGGCGAGAAGCTTCAGGCCGTCAAGCCCTGCGTCAACCGCTGGAACGAGGACAACACCATCACCATGCTGCCGTTCAGCAAGGATTACGGCTGCACCGACGCCAACTGGCTGGTCGTGCCGCGCTACAATCCGCGCTACGAGCCGAACAACGACGGCCGGGTCCGCCTGCAGACGGTGAAGATGGCGGACGTGTCGCTCAACAAGATGACGAAGATCGACGAGCGCTTCACGCTGCAGTTTCGAGCCGAGGTGTTCAACATCGGCAATTCGTTCTTCGTCACGCGCGCGCTGTTCAACAACAATGCGGAGAATTCGGCTTTCGGCTCGCTGATCAAGGCGGCCGTCAGCGCGCCGGATTCCAACTATCCGCGCCAGATTCAGCTTGGGATCAAGCTGCTCTGGTAGCTTGCGCCCGGGGGCGTGCGGTTAAAAGCGAACGCCTACGGTGATCGGGATGAAACTGGCTCCCGACCCTCGTGTGAACATATGGTGGTAACGGGCCTCGGCGAATATTTTGAGATTGCTGAGCTCGGGCAGGCTGAAGGCGAACCCCGCGCCGGCATTGACGCCGGGCTTGTACAGCGTATTCGAGCTGACCAGATCGAACCGGCCGGAATTCCGCCCGATCAGATCGGAGGTGCTTCTGAGCTCTGTAATCCGGCTGTAGACGCCGCCGCCGCCCGTGACATAAAAATCCACGGGTCCTCTTTTATTCACGTGGAAAACAGGATCCAGGGTCACGGCCCAAAACTTCTGGCTGCCGCTACGGGCCCTGGCCTGCGCCAGAGCGGAGTGGTTGACGCCGAAATCGGCGAAGGTCGCGTCGAGGAGGATGCCGGCATAGCCCTGCGAGACTCCGATTCCGCCGGCGAGGTTCCAACCGGCGTCGAGACGCGATGCGAGCGGATTGACCGGCGTAGCAAATCCTACGCCAAAAAAGCCCTCCGGCTGTGTGGACGGAGTTCCGAAACGCCGCCATTGCGCCGAAGCGGGCAAGGCGGCAAGGAGAATCATGGTAAGAATGGATTTCATTTTCGATTGCCTGAAGTCTTCTGGTAACCCGGAAGCAAATCGAGGACCAACGGGCGGTGCGACGAAAATTCAGTAGTTTCCAACGGGGTCAAAGCGGGCGGTCCGTGGTTGAAAACCACCACCTCTATTCGAAATGAGCCAGAACTGAAGCCGTCAGGCCGGTAAGGGATCGGTGATCGGATCGATCACATCCGGGTCCGGCTGGTCGGGATCCGGACCTGGTGGATGGGGAAATTCCGGATCGGGTTCCGGATCGGGCGGAGGCAACTTCGGATCGCTGATTGGCATTGGTTTCTCCATCCGCTCCCTGAGCAAGCGGCTAAATGATGACGCTGTTCGGTGTGCAAAGCGATGACCAAAGCCCGGCGCTCCCGATTTGGTAGGCTTGTATCGATCCGAATGAGGCGAAGCCAACGGCGCCGGCTTTTTGTCACCAGTGCATGGTTGTTGTTCGCCGCCGGCACGGCGGGGTCGCAAACGATCGCGCACTCGTTCGACGGCGACAAGGGACCGGGTTTGGAGGTGTGCCGGACGGGCGTGACCCATTGCGGCTTCCCCGACATGGATGCTGCCGTCAACGGCAGGCAGGTGGTGCAGGTCACCTGGCAGAACGTGCGCGTCTACGATTACCGCGGCAGCCTGCTGCGCTCCACTCCGATGGCCGCGTTCCTTCGCAGCGCCGGCCTCAATCCAATACCGCTCCAGCGGCGCAAGCCGGCGGGACCCTCGGCGCCGGGACCGTTTGAGCCGCACGTCGTGTACGACGAATTCATCGGCCGCTGGATCCTCACCATCACCGCTTTCAGCGACAGCCTGCTGGTCAGCGCATCGTCCGACGCTTTGGGGTCGTGGGGAGGAGTGAATCCGGGCTGCCTGCAGGGGGGCCCGTGCCTCGACTTCAATCCCGCCGTGCGCCTCGGCTACGACCGGAACGGCGTGTACCTGTGCGGAGTCCACGAAGGCGAATCCAATGCGAATACGGTCCAGGGCTATGCGCAGGATTGTTTCGCGATACCCTCGGCGGAGGCGCAGGCCATCGCTCAGGGAAAGCCGCCCGCCAACCTGAATCGCGTCCACGGGATGCCGCTCGAAGGCGACCCGGCGATCGACCATAATCGCCACAAGGCGCCGGACGCCCCGGCGTTCTTCCTGGCCAAGACGTGCGAGCGCACTTCGCCGGGCGCGTGCCAGAACGCCACCAACAGTTCCTTCCGCTGGATTGTGGATACGTTTACCTGGAAGGGCGCCAAGGGGGCGTGGAACATCGGCGGCGAGCAACTGATCAGGACGGGGGCCGGTTCAAAGAAGGACCAGTGGCTTTACAACAAGCCGTGCTGCGGTCCGGTGGCCTTGTTTCCGCAGGCAGGGAACCCCGCCGTGCCGCTGCGCGCCGCGGAAAGCCACCGCGTGACGAATGCGGTTCAGTTCGGCTCGCACGTCTACGGCGCGATGGGTTCCGGCCCCTGCGTGAGCGGGTGCGGGGCGCAGGGCCCGGACACCCGCAATGTGGCGTTCTGGGTGGATTTGGACTGCCCGGCGCCCGCGGCCTGCCTGGTCAGCCAGACAGCCAAGATTGCCGGCGATTTCAACCCGGAGTTTCCCACCGTCGGAGTGGACTCGGCGGGGAACATCGGCATCGTAGCCATATCGGCCACGGCAGACACGAATCTGTCCATGCTGCTGTGGACACACCGCGCTTCGGATCCGCCCGGCGCGATTAGCGGCCCCACCACGCTCGCCGCGGGCGCCCAACCCTACACCTGCGAGAGCGACAAGGAATTCGCGTCGATTGCCAACCCTGCCGGCGTGCTGACCTCGCTCGACCCGGCGGACGGCGCCACGCTCTGGGTGTCGCACCAGTGGTCGAACGACGCCGCCCGCTGCGTCTGGAACACGCGCATTGTGGGATACCGGATCTCGAAGCCCAAGCCATAGGGCCGGCAACAGGCGCGAGTCACACCACCACGACTTCGATTCCGAGCTTCCTCAGCGCCGCGGTCATGGCGTCCGGAACGCGGTCGTCGGTGATCACGCGGTGGATGCGCCGGGTGTCGCCGATGGCCGACAGGCTCCGCCGCCCGAATTTGCTGGCATCGGCGATCACCGTCACCTCTCGCGAGCCCTGCATCATGAGCCCGTTCAACTGCGCTTCCAGAACATCCGGGGTGGAAGGCCCGGTTTCGGGATCGAACCCGTCCACGGCCAGGAAGAAGTGGTCGGCGTGCAGATCGCGCATCATCTGCTCGGCCTGCGGCCCGACGCAACTGCCGGAGATATGGCGCAGCAGTCCGCCGATGACGATGAGCGAAACGTGCGGAGCGTCACCGAGCGCGCGGGCGATATTCAGGGCGTTGGTGATCACCGTCAGCGGCCTCACCGGCGACGCCTTGATGGCCAGCGCCAGTTCGGCGGCCGTGGAGCCGGAGTCCAGAATGAGGGTCTGGTTGGGTTTGATCAGCCGCGCGGCCGCCTGTCCGATGCGCTTCTTCTCCGCCTGGTGAATGGTTTCCTTCACCTCGAGCGGGTAGTCCTGCACCGGGTTGAGCGGAGGCACCGCGCCGCCGTGGGAACGCACGAGCGAGCCGGTTTGCGAGAGCGCGTCCAGATCGCCGCGCACCGTCACCGCGGACACGCGCAGCGTCCGGACCAGCTTCTCCACGGTGACCCGGCCATCCCGCTCGAGGTGTTCGATGATCTTCCGCCGGCGTTCTTCACCCAACAACCGGGTGGGCTTGGTCACTGGCATACGCGAGGGGGCAACCCACTCAGTCTAGTGGCGCCGGTCGACTTGCGTCAAGAGAAAGGCCAGGATTCGTTGCCGATCGTAAGTAAACGTAGTAAATAGTAATGATGAGTTCGCCCCACGTCCGCGGCCGCCTGGCGCTGGTGTTTGCCGTGTTGCTGGCCGGCGCGGCCCGTTTCGCGGGTCAGGGCCCGGACGCAGCCGACAAGAAGGACCTGCAGCGTTACCAGCGCGGCGTGCCTTTCCTGCGCGCTCTGACCACCCGCGTGGACACGCCCTTCACGGAGGAGGAGCAGCGCCAGTTGCAGGATCTGTTTCTGCAGCTGAACCAGGCGACGATCTATTGGTCGCAGTCGGGCGATTCGGGCAGCCCGGTGGCCGCGCAGGCGCGGCGGGACTGCGCGGACGCGGTCGCCAGGCTGAGTCTGTTATTCGAGAGGTCCGGACGGGTGGAGCGCGTGTGGACGAAACCGGACAAGCTTGCCGAATCGAGCATCCGGCGAGCCTGGCCGAGCGGCAGCGGGATGCTGGCGCTGCGGGTGGGCCGCCAGGATCTGCCGCCGGACCCGGTTCCGCTGTTCCTGCAGGCGCAGGCAAACCTGTCGCAGCGATCCGAGATCCGGCTCGACGCCGGGGACGCGCAGACAGCCTTCGCGCTGGTGGCGCTCGACGGCGCGCCCACGGGCGCAAAGCAGGCGCTGCTGCGGTTCCGTTCCGGAAGGGCGGAGCTGGCGCAGGTTCACGTGGGCATCGAAACGCCGCCGACCGGCGCCCTTCACGTCACCGTTGTGGACGAAAGCGGAAAGCCGACGCCCGCGGCGGCCGGCGTGTACGGCGCGGGCAACGAACTGATGGTTCCCGACACGGCGCTGGCCTTCGACCGCGGCGGCCATTATTACAATGCCGGGCGCGCGCGTCCGAATGCGCAGGCGCGCTACTGGCCCGGCAGCCCGCAGCAGCGGCGGGTCTTTTTCGTGGACGGCGCCTATTCGCTCAGGCTGCCCGAAGGAGAGTACCGCGTGATCGCCGGGAAAGGCGCGGAGTACCTGCCCGTGTCCCAAACCATCACGGTGAAGGCGGGGGCGGAGGCAACGCGGCGGCTCGAGCTGAAGCGCTGGGTGGACATGCCGGCGAAGGGCTGGTATTCCGGCGACGGGCATGTGCATTACGAGCGGCTCGATCCGGAAGCCAACCGCAGGCTGCTGCTGTGGACGCGGGCGGAAGACGTGCACGTGGCCAATGTCCTGCGCATGGGGGACGCGAAGCAGACTTACTTCGAGCAGTACGCCTTCGGCGCGCACGGGCGCCTTGTCGACGGCGCGTACGCGCTTGTGCCCGGGCAGGAGGATCCGCGAACCAACGTCATGGGCCACACCCTGCAGTTGAATCTGCAGAAGGCGTTCCGGGCCGCCGAGCGCTACTACCTGTACGATCTGGCGTGGGATGAAACGCGCCGGCAGGGCGGCCTGACCGGCTACGCGCACTTTTACCGGCCGGCGGCCCAGGCCTACTTCGTGCAGCGGGACATGACCCTCAACGTGGCCCGCGGGAAGATCGATTTCGTGGAACTCTGCGAGTTCGGCGACCTGGACGCCCAAGCCTACTACGAATTCCTGAACCTGGGTTTTCCGCTGACGGCAACCGCCGGGAGCGACGTCCCGTGGGGCAACACGATCGGCACGTCGCGCGTGTACGCCTACACCGGCGAGCGGTTCGACGCCGACGCCTGGTTCGCGGCCGTGAAGGCGGGCCGCACCTTCGTGACCACCGGCACGATGCTGGAATTGACGGTGAACGGACAGCTACCCGGCAGCGTGATCGAGGCCAGCAGGGGCGACACGCTGCGCATCAAGGCATCGGCCTCCCACAAGCCGGCTCCGCCGGGGTACCTGGAGGTGATGTCGCAAGGCGAGGTGATCCGGTCGGCGGCGGGGGGCGGGGAACTGGAGTTCACTGTCCCGGTCACCGGCAGCACATGGATCGCCGCGCGCAGCCCGGGCGCGCATACGACGCCTGTCTACGTGAAAGTGAACGGGCGGCGATTCTGGCGGCTCGACCAGGTGGAGGCGCTGATTGCCCGGCGGATGGACCAGTTGCAGCAACTGGATGAGCTGCCGTCGAAGGAACTTTCCGTCTCCCATGTGGGCAACTGGGACAACCCGGTGGCGATGAAGGAAGGGGCGGCGGAACTGCGGGAGCGGGTCCGGGCGGCGCGGAAAATCTATCAGGACATGCTGGCCGAAGCGAAGAGCGAAATGGCGGAGGCGAAACGATGAGGCGCCGCGCGCGATCCCTGATGCTGTTCCTGACGGCGGCGGCGTGCGCTGCGCAGCCCCGGCCAGCCATCGTGGTCAGGGCCGAGCGCCTGGCGCGGCAGCCGCTCGACAAGAGCATCTACGGCGCCTTGCTCGAGCATATCGGCCAGCAGATGGACACCATGTGGGCCGAACTGCTGCAAGACCACTCGTTCGAGGGCCTGAGCCCTTTTTCCGAGCAGAGCGAGCGCTGGGCCGAAGGCAAGATCGACAAGTCGCAGTTCTGGTGGCACTCCGGCTACGAACTGCACCCCTGGCGCTCGTTCGGTACGGACGCGTCCGCGGCGAGCGTGAGCACCGCTTTCGCCGCGAACATCATGCACGGCATGCACGCCAAGGTCATCCAGAGCCGCACGGACGGGCGAGCCGGCATTGCGCAGGACGGCATTCCGCTGAAAGCCGGGATGACATACCGTTTCAGCGGCTACTTCAGCCCCACCGGACGCGGCCGTCCGAAAGGCGAGGCGAAAGTGACCGTGGGACTCTACGCCGATGCGGGGCTGGCGAAACCTTACGCAACCACCACGATTTCCGTCAGCACGCCGGGCTTCCAGAAGTACACGGCCACGTTCAAGGCGCCGGAGACGAGCGACAACGCCACCTTCGCCCTGACGCTCGAGAAGCGCGGATTTCTCGCCGTGGACCTGGTGTCGCTGATGCCGGCCGACAACCAGGCCGGCTGGCGCGCCGACGTGGTCGCGGCGCTGAAAGACATGGGACTCGCCAGCTTCCGCTATCCCGGCGGCTGCTTCGCCAGCTTCACCGACTGGGAGACGATGGTGGGCCCGCCGGAGCAGCGGCTTCCCTACGTCAACCCGTTTTGGGGAGGACTCGACCCCAATCACGTGGGCACGGACGAATTCCTGCGCCTGATGGAACTCACCGGCGGTCAGCCGCTGCTGGAAGTCAACATGATGAACGGCAGCCCCGAGCGCGCCGCGGCGTGGGTGGAATATACGAACGGGAGCGAGGCGACGCACTATGGCGCGATGCGCGCGCGCAACGGCCATCCCAAGCCGTATGCGGTGAAGCACTGGGAGCTGGACAACGAAGTACAGCGGCGCTTCTCCGCCGCCCAGTACGCGGCCGAATGCCGCCGCTACTCGAAGGCGATGCGGGCGGTGGACCCGGGCGTGAAACTGGCGGCGGTGGGCTATTTCTGGACCGGCGAAGACCTGGAAACGCTGGTGCAGGGGGCCGCGCCCGTGCTCGACTTCCTCTCGGTGCGGACGGTCGATCCGTTGGAGCTGGCCAAGCTGCAGGCGCTCTCCGAACGCTACGCCACGCCGGGCCACAGGCTGCAAATCGCCGCCACCGAGTGGCGCAACAAGTTCCGCGCGGACGCCTGGTATCCGCTCAAAATCCACGACAGCCTGCGGCAGTTCGAATCCTCCTGGGGACACGCGCTGGAGTCGGCGCGTACGTACCAGGTCTATCAGCGCTATTCGGACCTGGTGCGCATGGCGATGTTTCCCACGGTGAGCAATCTGTATGGCGAGGACCTGATGAACATCGGCAAGTCCGGCATCGTCTACACCACGACGGGCCGCATTGTGAAGCTGCTGTCGGACATTCGCGGGCAGACGGTTCGCGCCGAGGCGCCGCCGGTGGAAAAGCTGGAAGTGAACGCGGTGGTCGACGACGCCGCCAAGCGGCTGGTTTGCACGCTTGTACACGGAACGGGTCAACGCATACCGGCGCAGCTGGATCTGAGCGCCTGGCCGCAGGCCGCCTCCACGGGCAGGCTGATCACGCTGCAGTCGAGCCTCGGCGCCCGCGCCGACTTCCACACGCCGGACGCGGTCCAACAATCCGAGACCGTCGTCCGCGGGACGCGCGGGATCTTTCCGATCGAGATCGCTCCCTATTCGGTAAGCAAGATCATACTGACCCTACAATGAGACTCCTCACTCTTTCATGCCTGGCGCTGCTGCTCACCGGAATCGCGGTGACACGGCGCGGCGCTGCGCCGCCGGTTGCGCTGGCGAGCCCCGCGGCGGGCGACTCCGAAACACTGCGCGCGGTGACATTGATTTTCGGCGAGAAGGACAACCAGCCGACGCGCTGGGACGGGTCGGCCGCGATTTCCGCCGGCCGCATCGAGCGCGTGGCGGGCTACCACTTCACGCGCAACTCCAAAATCAGCGGCGCTTCCTGGGAGTGCTCGACGCACCCCTGGCCGGCGTTCGCGCACGAGATGTGGCCGTCCGAGCGGCCGCAGCCGCGAGCGTATCCGATGATCCCGATCGGGGTCACGATCTACTACCGCGCTCCCGCCGGCGCGGCGCTGCAGGTCAAACTCCCGCAGGGTGAATTCTCCTTTTCCCTGGCGGAGGTCCCCGAGGCAGGCGGCATTTTCCCGCTGAACGCCCGGGTGGACGTGCGGCGGAGCCCGGTGGTCGAGCGCGTCACGGATGCCGAGTACGAGGATGACTACCCTTCCATCGCCGCCGACGGCGATACGATGTGGGTCGCCTGGCAGGGCTACAGGGACGAAGCGGATCGCGTCTTCCTGCGGCGTTATCAGGGCGGGCGTTGGGACAACCGGCTGGAAGTCACCGAAAAACCGGGCGACGTTTTCATGACGGGCATCGCCGCGGCCGCGGGTTCGGCCAGCGTGATGTGGTCCGAGCGGGACGGAGACTTCTGGCATCTGAAAGCGCGCCGCTACGACGGAGCGAAGTTCGGCGCCGCCGAAACGCTGACGTCGGGCGAAGGCAACAACCTGTTCCATCGCGTGACGTCCGACGGAAAGGGCGGGGCGCACGTGGTGTATCAGAGCTGGCGGAAGGGGCGCAGCGACATTTACCTGCGCTCGAACCAGGGCGGGAGGTGGAGCCCGGAAATTCCGATCAGCGATCCGTCGCGGGACCGCCGCGCCGACGATTGGGATCCCGCCGTCGCGGCCGGACGGGACGGAACCGTATGGGTGGCGTGGGACGGCTACGCCACCGGCAGCTACAACATCTATTTGCGGCCGGTGCGGAACGGCAAAGCCGGGCCGCTCATGACCGCCACCCGGACGACGCGATACCACGCGCATCCGAGCCTGGCGGTGGACGCGCAGAACCGGCTATGGCTGGCTTACGATCAGGCTCCGGAGAATTGGGGCAAGGACGTGGGGTTCCTTTTCAACGGCGGCTCCGGGCTCTACCAGGCGCGGTCGGTCCAGGTGGCGGTGTACGCGGGGGGCCGCTGGATGGCGCCGCTACGCCAACCGGAGGACGTTATGCCGTACGGCTTCCGCCGTTTCGTGCAGCAACCGAGGCTGACCGCCGGATCGGACGGAAGGATCTGGCTGTTCCTGCGGCCCCGAACCGAAGCCCGTTTCCCGACCAGCGTGTGGGCCGCGGGGGGAAAGTGGGAAGCGCTGGCGACCTACTACAGCGGCGACCGCTGGTCCGGCCCGATCATGCTGCCCGATTCGGTGAGCCGCAACGAGGGCGAAATGGCGGCCGCCGCGGACACCCGTGGCAATGCATTCGTCGCGCTGGTCACCGACAACAAGTTCTGGGGCGGTCCGGAGTTCGGCGAGCCGGCGGGCAATCACGACATCATGCTCGGCCGGCTGCCGGGAGGTCCGGCTGACCCGGTGGCGCTGGCCGAGCGCACCGCGGAGCCCGCCGCCGGCCTGGCTTCGGAACCCGCGGAGAAGGAACAGATCGCGCGGCTGCGGAATTATTCCATCCAGGCTGAAGGCAAGACCTATAAAATCTACCGGGGCGACCTGCACCGCCACACCGAAATCTCGCTCGACGGCGCGGGCGACGGCACCCTGTGGGACGCCTACCGCTATGCCATGGACAGCGCCGGGTTGGATTTCCTGGTCGTGACCGATCATCAGTCGGGCGATCAGAAGTACACCTGGTGGCGGATCGAGAAAGCGTCCGACATGTTCCACGTGCCGGGCTTCTTCACGGCGGTCTACGGCACCGAGCGCAGCGTCAGCTATCCCAACGGGCATCGCAATCTTCTGTACTCGAAGCGGCGCGTGCCCATTCTGGACATCGGTCCGCAGGAGCGGCAGGGCAAGGTGAACTCGGGCGCGGTGCTCTATCCGTTCCTGCGGAAGTATGAGGGCATGGCCACGCCGCACAGTCCGAACACGGTGATGGGGACGGACTGGCGTGACAACGATCCGGAACTGGAGCCGATCGTGGAGTTGTGGGAAGGCTCGCGGACGTCGGCCGAGCACGAAGGGGCTCCGCTGGCGGCTTCGGAGAAGAAGACCGAATGGTGGGCGGGCGGCTACAAGCCGCTGGGATTCGTCTGGAACGCGTGGGCCAAAGGCTACAAACTGGGCGTCCAGGCCAGCTCCGACCATGCTTCGACGCACATCTCCTACACCTGCGTGCTGGCCGAGGGCTCGAGCCGCGAAGCTCTCATCGACGCCATGCGCAGGCGCCACACCTACGCCGCGACCACCAACATCCTGCTCGACTACCGTATGAACGTCGAGGGCCGGCAGCATCTGCAGGGGGACGATATCCGCGCCGGCGCGCTGCCGGAGATCCGGGCAAAGATACACGGAACGGGCCCGCTGGCGAAGGTCGTGATCGTACGGGACAACCAGTACATTTACTCAGCCGAGCCGCAGGGCGAAAGTTACGAACTGTTGTATCGCGAGACGTCGCTGACGCCGGGCCAGCATTACTATTACGTGCGCGTGCAGCAGAAGAACAGGCACATGGCATGGTCGTCGCCGATCTGGGTGAATTACACGAAGTGAAAACGGTCGGACGGGCAGGGTTGGGGCGTGACCAAAATAAAAACGGTACTGCAGGACTCAGACATGAGCCCCACAGTACCGTAAAGGACGAAGCGAGGAACTACCGGACGCGAGACGTTTTGGCGTTGGCGACGCGCTGCGTTTCCACTTCGGCGGACGCCGTTGCGCGTCCGTGCTGGGCGACCGCTCCGCCGACCAGTTGCGCCAGCGCGTAGGCCGGCACGTCTTCGGCTTCCTTGAAAAAGATCATGCGGTTCAGGTCAGGATCGAAGTCCACCTTCAGCAGATCGCCGGTGCGCAGCTGGGCCGTCGCAATCAGGTTCGAGATGGGATGAACCAGCGAGCGCTCGATGGCGCGCTTCAGATGGCGGGCTCCGTACTTCACGTCCGTGCCTTCCCGCAGCACGTATTCCTTGGCCGTCTCGGTCAGCGAGAAGCCGAAGGGCGCGGCGTTGGGGGAATTGAAGACACGCTGCTGGAGCAGGCTCAATTCCAGGTCCTTTCCAGCACAGTGGGATCCGAAGCTTGGAATTCACGTGACTTGAAGTCGCGGC